>Ga0307507_10000107_pt1 | contig 136364 bp, 35 predicted proteins | sample 7_EM_MG_FD_207223 | JGI IMG/M metagenome (GOLD analysis project Ga0307507, IMG submission 207223) | Populus trichocarpa ectomycorrhiza microbial communities from riparian zone in the Pacific Northwest, United States - 7_EM | ecosystem: Host-associated > Plants > Roots > Unclassified | place... | reverse complement strand
ATATTTACCGAACGACCACCTCATATTCATATTTGAGCTCCATTTCGGTTAAATATGGAGCCTCCATTTTGAATATGGAGGTGCAACCGAACGACCCCTTAGAAATGATGGAAACAAGGGGTTTTAAGGTTGGCGTCAGATAAGGAAAGGACGGCCTTCTACACGGTCCCGCTCGATCAGCAGCTTTCACTACTGCTTCGTGCCCTCCCTCTGCCGCCGGCAACGGAGGAAAAGTCATGTCGACGGGTCGGCAGACGCCTTGCAGACGCCTTCCTTTGAGAGAAGAATGGTGGTTGGCTGCAGGGATCCCCGAGACAGCAAGAATTAAGACTGGCTCAAGAACCATCGGTAAGTTAGCGCCAGCACCGGGGCAGCCCCGCGTCACGTCATTCTGGATCCAATCACCAAGCTTTACACCGAAGAGGAGTGAACCCCTTGTCCCTGCAAGGCACGCACCAAATTGGAGGCAGTCCATCTTGAGTTCTAATGAAACAGCATCGTTGAGACGACATCCGAGCCTAAGGTAGAGCTTCTAGCTGGGCTTAAGTGGGAATATTTCTAAAACGCATGTGAAGAAGAGACTGAAGTATCCGAGAACGTTCTAACTGAAACTCTATTGTCCTGTAGCTAAAATAAGTATTTTCACCCTCACACCAATCTTAAGCTTAAAATTAAAACGCGGTTGTTGCCTGCCGATCGACATCTTGGATGATTTTCGGCCGAAAGTGGCCCGGTCTTCTGCCTTGAGTTTCAGCTCACTGTAGTGGATTTCTGCTGCTACTTGCTTTTTGCGAACTGCTAGACCTGCTTGATCTTGACCTGTAAGTACACGTTGATAAATCTCGTTAATGAAAGACGCTGATATACGCTGATATACGTTGACATACGCTGACACACGCTGACACACGCTGACACACGCCGACACACGCTGACATACGCTGACATACGCTTAGACTTGCTGATAAACAAACTTCGTTTACTAGTTTTTTTACTTGTTTACTTTTTAATCAAACAACTAATTAAGCCTAGAGGCCTGATTTTAGTAATTAATTAAGCCTTATATCGTCCCGTTTGATTAAGTTAGTTTACTTAGTTAATATATAAGATATAGATATTATTTTTAGTTAAGGGGAGTAAATATAAAGGATCTTAGTAATTAAGTTATAGGTAGCCCTATAATATACTATAATACGTGTTAAAAATAAATGTCTAAACGGGGTTTTCTAATTTAAACCTATTGAAATCTCCGCTTTTACTTACTAATTCCTATCGCTATACTGCCTATCTTATATCTTCCTATCTTACTAAAATTAGCCCTATTAATTTAGTAGAGAACACGCCTATAATTGCGTATAGCGAAGCCTATAAATGTTCTAATGCCTTATTAGAATTAGCTCCCCTTTAGGACGAATATAAAGGCCTTAATTAGGACTATAGCTAGTGGCTCTAATAAAGATTTAGTAAAAAAGTGAATATTTTCTTATATAAACATTATTATCTATATAAGATTAAGGTAACTTTATATAAAACTAATAGAGCTACTATTTCTATAGTAAAATACCTTACTAAGGATAAATAGCTATTAAGTTAATTCTTATAGTTCTATTAATTATATAATATTTTAAAAGCAAAAGGCTTTAGCTATTATAAAGTAGATTTAATAAACCTATTATATCGTAAGTAGTTACTAATTAGCTTATTAAGTCCTACGACTTTAATATCTTTAAATAAGTAGTTATACTATAGATCGCCGCCGAAAACTACCCTCTATAAGAAGTTAAGCGACCTAAATTTTAAGTTTTAGTTACGGCCATAAATAAAGACACTTAATTTAATATATACTAAAACTATAAGGTAATTTATAATTAAGTTCTTGCTAAATATAATAGTAATAAAGGTATAGTAGTAGAAGAACTAGCGCAATCGATAATAAGATTTTATATATTATTTAATAGCTAGATAACGCGCGATAAGAAGAAAACTCTTGCCACTATTTACATCTACTATTTAGACGATTAAAGCCAAATTTAAGACTTTATACTTGCTTTACTAGAGTAGCTTAGCCTATATAGGGCTATAAATACTATAATATTATTAGTAATATTATTACTAGGTATAATGTAACGGAGCCTTGTAGTAGATACTACGATAGACTTATTAATGGGCAAGGTATATAGGTAAACATAATATTAAGATCTAACTATAAGGTAAGCGCCTAATAGATTAACTCTAATTATATTCTAAGGTTTACTATAAAGAGAGAAGCTATCTAAGGTAAGGACTATAGTCCTTTAAATATATATCCTGACTCCTAAAAATGATGTTAAGTACGTTAGTACGTTAAGTATATAGGCCTATAACTTGTTAACTTAACTACCACTTATCTTATAGTTTAATTGGTTTTAGAACCTCCTGTACTATTACAGAGTAAGTATAAACGACAATAATATATAGCAAAGTAGATATTATTAAGCTACGTATATAAACTGTATAATAAAGTTAAGACGTTGCGTAAGGAGAGAAGGTAAGGAAATAGGGAGAAAGGATATATATTGTGAATTTAGTTACTTAGTTAATATATACACGGAGTAGAATAGGATTTAAGTAGTGGTCCTGGCAGAACTTAGTAGAATTTAATAGACTTAGCAGAATATAGCAGAATATAGTAAATTGCAGTTAGATTGCTATAGATTGCCATAGATTGCCATTAGATTGCTATTTCGCGGTTAGTCTCTTCTTACTGCGTTAGTAGAAATAGGTAGATATATATAAGGTATTATAGAGGTGTTGTAACGGAACCTTGTAGCAAGAACCACGGTGGGTCCTGTTATTGGGCCGAGTATGTAGATATAAACAGGTCAACAACATAATAATAACTGGTGGAGTAGTTGCCTAACAGATTAACTCTAATTGTATTCTAAGATTCACTATAAGGAGAGAACTATCTATGGTAGGAACTGAGGTCCTTTAAATACACAACTACACGCCTAAGAAATCCTCTCTTATACGTAAGGTACGTGTTATACGTGTTATATATAGACGTACACTATATACACTGCGTATACCGCATATAACATTATGTGACTCGCTTACTATTCCTCGTTATATAGTTCTACCGGCTCCATCCTAGACCGTGCCTGTATTAACCAACTAGCTTCCGCTAACTCCTCTCTAAGTAGTTATAATATTGTACTTAAGCTATCCGTAATACTATCTCCCTCCTCTTTATCTTCGTCCTTAAAGATTTCTAATATCTCTAAGTTGTCTACTAGAGGTATAATGTCTGTTTAATTAATCTGGTTAATATCTTTACTTATTATACCTAAAGCATCTCCTTCTTTATAAGCGTAACGTTATGCTCATACTGTTGCTGCCATACTATTACTTGGTGAGATTATGCCGTCTCCGTGTTCTTATTGTGCAAAAGAGGGGTTAGTTTATATCGCGCTAGTAAGTCCTTTATCTTAACAACCATTCTTTTATTTAGAGTGCACTAAAGCAAACGTTTAATCATCCTATAACGTTTACTCTATCTCTAACGCTAAGTATGCGCGTTTTATAACTCTTAGTAGTTTTTAAGTTTCCTAAGTAACTTATTATAGGGTCTCGTGTTTAATCTACCACTAAGAAGTTTAAGTTAGAGCTGGCCGCTGCTTGCGCCAAACTCTACTGGTTTTTAGAAGAGACTGCTCTAGCCCTTAAGGCTTAACGTTGCTCCTTTGAGGTTTAGTAGGCTGCCTTTACTTGGTTAACCCGTCTTAAGAAGGTTTATAAGAAGGTTCGTTCTAAGGAGTGGAAACTTATTTAATAGGGTCTGTCTAAGCTTAGTAATAAATGAGTAAAGTTTCTAGAGAAGGAAATAACTCCGAGTAATATAGTAGTTGCTCCTCTTAGGTCCCCCTTAGGTGACTTATCTTTTAGCGATCCTTTTTTAATGCTTTCTAACCTACTTTCTTCTAATACTCCTATACCTTTCCTATAGCGTTCTTTAGGTTGTTTAGTGGTTTCTAGGTAGTCTTACTATAGCCTATTTACTTTACTTTGTACTATGTTCCGTTATCTACATCCTTATAACTAATAATTTTTAAAACTTGCTATTTGTCTTTTTCTTGCCCTCTATACGTATCTACCTTCTAGACTAGTAGCTTAACGTTTCTATATGCTAGCTCTAGTATTGCGACATGCTATATAGGGTAAATTTTTATTTTAGCTAGTAGGTTTAACTTAAATATAACTAATAAAATCCTTTCTGTGATTTTAAAAGGTCCTAGTCTAACGTAGTCTAACTTCTTACTTAGTCGTTAACTCTTAAAAATTTTATATAGTAGCTATACTTTGTCTCCCTCTTTAAGGTCTAGTCCCTCAGATCTCTTAGTGTTATAATACCTTTTTATTTACTCTTGTACTAGTTTAGCTGTTTCCTTAAGGTCTATATAAAGATTTACTAAAGTCTCTATTCTTTCTTTAGCTGTATTACTCGTCTTCTTTACTTAACGTGGCGATAACGATAACCTTAGCTTATATCCGTAATTCGCCTTAAATAGTAATATTCCCATTCCTTCTTATAGTGTTATATTATATATAAACTGTGTAACTGGTAATAACAATACCCAATTGTTTTGTATATAATTAATATAGTGCCTTAGATACTGTTCTAGTGTTTAGTTTAACCTTTCTATTTATCCATCCGTCTGCGGATAATACGCTATTAAGGTTGCTACGCGAACTCCTTATTCCGCTAAAAATACCTCCTAGAATACTACTATAAATCTCAGATCTCTATTTAATATAATCTTGCTTAATGCTCTATGTCTTATAAACACTTCCTTAATATAGATTCTAGCGACATCTTCTACTAACATTTCTTCTATATACGCTATAAAGTATCCCCACTTTATAAGCTTATCCATTATTACTAAAATTATATTGTGATCTTGTCCTATAATAGGGTCTTTTAACTTTAGTAACTTAATAATAAAGTCCTATAATATAACTTCCCATAGTCTTTCTGGTGTTTTAACAGGTTGTAGCCCTCCGTACGGCTTATGCCTTATTAGTTTGTTTCTTTAGCAATCTAAACACTCTCTTATAACTTATCTCGCTATTCCCCAGATTCCTTAAATAATATACTCTTCTTAAAGTCTTAATACTAAGCCTATAGCTCCATTATGTCTTTAAGTTAGTCCCTTATGGAATGACTTAACAAACTCTTTTATAATAGACCTTAGAATATAGGTTGCTTCTCTATTCTTATACTGTTCCGTATCCGGATCCTCTATCTATACTTTTTAGATCTTCTATATCTAATCACTCTCTAGTAATTTGTGGATCTAGCTTTCTCTTATTACTACTATTTTAGGGTAATTATACCTAATTAGTTTATCTTAATCCTTTCACAATAAAGCCCCTAACGGCTTTTTATCATTTTATAGTTTAGCTTTCCTGCTTAAAGCATCTACTCGTATATTATCTATACCCTTAGTATACTAAATTTCGAAATGGTATTCTATAAGCATTTCTGCCTATCTAACCTGTCTTTAGTTAAGTTCCTTTATTATTAGGAATCCTATAAGGTTTTTATAGTCCGTTTTAACCATAAATGGTTTCTCTGTGCCTTATAAGAATGCTCTCTATTTCTTTAACGCTGTAACTATACCTAACAACTCCTTATTATAGATGTTATAGTTTAGTTCTAGTAGTGTTATCTTTTAACTATAATACGCTACTAGATGCTATACGTCCTAATGCTTTTATAGCAAATATGCTCCTAGTTGTTATGGACAGCTTAAGTACGATGTTATGACTACTTGGGGAAGAGTCGGAGGAAGCTAGTTGGTTGATACAAGCACGGTCTAGGATGGAACCGGTGAAACTATATAATAAAGAATAGTAGCTGAGGTTATATAGTGTAATCTATATGATCTGTGTAATCTGTGTAATCTGTAACAGAGTAGATAGAGTATATGTACCTTATAAAGCGAAGGGATTTCTTAGGCGTATGGTTGTGTATTTAAAGGACCATAGTCCCTACCTAGATAGTTCTCTCTTCGTAGTAAATCTTAGAATATAATTGGAGTTAATCTGTTGGGCAACCACTCCACTAGTTGTGTTATGTTGTTAACTGTTTATACCTATATACCTAGCCCATTAACAGGACCCACCGTAGTTCCTACTACAAGGTTCCGTTACACATTTACTACTAAGGTTACGGTATTAAATAAGGTTAAATAACATGCCACCTAAAGCACCAGTTATAACGACAGCCACGACCTTAGGGTTAGGAGACACCAGTATAGCGGATATAGATTCTTAAGTGGTTATGCAAGGTTAGTTACAGAAAATAGTTAATTACTTATAAGACAATAGTAGAATACTTAAGGAACGTATTAGTGGAATTGGAGCAGCAAAGGTTAAGTTACCTTTAATTAAATGATTCTTAGGGGAGAAGTTAAAGCTTAAAGGGTTTCTTACATAGATGTATTTTAAGGTTATGCAAGAAGGAGCGAAGTTAGCAATACCTATAGATTAGGTAGCGTACGCAGGACTGTTCTTAATAGGAAGAGCTCTAGAATGGTTTGAGCCTTACCTTACAGAGATACAAGTAAATGGTGTGACGACTACTAACCTGGACGTACGGTATATGTTTATAAGTTAGAACGGATTTGCAGAACGGTTAACGCAAATATTTAGAGACCTTGAAGCAACCATAACAGCGGAACGAAAACTTTAGAACTTAGTACAACGCACTTTAGTAATTAAGTATACAACGCAGTTTTAAACACTAGCTATATAGGTTAAGTGAAATGATAGGGCGCTTATAGCACAGTATAAGTAAGGACTTAAGGCTAAAGTCCAGGGCGTAATTATCCTAATAGAAGATGTGGATACTCTAAGAGAACTAATAGACCAGTTAATAAAGATTAATAATAGGATCTATTAAAGGGAACAAGCTAAGAAAGGGCAAGACAGAGTTCTATAGTTATATAAGGCGCAGAGTACGCAATAATAGATATAGAGTTAAAAATTATGGAATAGCACAGAGCTAATAGACCTAAGCGGTACCAAAGAGTTTAAGAGGTGGATAAAGAAACCATAGAAACCTAGAGGTTAAGGATCAAGTAATTAAAGGACTTAGAAGTAGAGGCTAAACTAGGGATCTTAGCAGTAGAAGACGTTTAGGCGGACTTTATAACAAGAAAGATAGTTTAAAGATAGGGCTTGCATAAATTGCGGAAAATAGGGTTATTTCGCCAGAAACTATAGAGGTGGTTAAAGTAATTATACAGTAAAGGGAACCAGGCCAGCAGACGGCGCGTATATATAGAGGGACGACGGTGCACTACGAGAAATAAAAGAATGTTTAATTAACAGTTTTACGTTTTATTATAACAACACATACCAAATTTATAAGGACGCTAAGTATAGCGTAAGCTATTAGCTGTAGGAGCTATTGTTATTTAAGTTTAGAGGAACTAATAAACTAGCTTATAGATCGGATATTAAAGATAATAAGTTTAATATAGGCAAAGCATTTACCAATAATAAGGTAATAAGGGCAGCTTACTAAAAGCATATAGACCTTAGAGAAGTTAAAACAGAAGTAGAGACTAAGACCATTATAGAATAGGGTTTAGTAACGGGTATTATAACACCATTGGATATAATTTCCATCGCTTTATAAGATAAAAGGAGTAATATTTAAAGGAAACTAAGTAAGTAGACAACTGCTAGTGCTAGCTTATTACTTAATTGTCACAGTGCTGCAATGAAGTAGACTGAATAACTACGTTATAGTATAAAGAGGAGAAGAAGGTGGAAAGGGGGTATTATATACAAATAGTAGGGCCGGCCGCCAAGTCGCTAGTGGTGGGCCAGCCAATAGTAGGGAATAGTACAAGACAGTATAAAACAGTACGCGTTAGGTTAGTGCCGTAACAGTACTCCTCTCCCCTAGATGGTTTGGTCCCCAAACCAAACAGATAACTTAAAAATAGGTAGTGTATAGGGTTGCCTATTTTCTACCGCAAAGATGTCAGTTCCGCTCACCGCCCTTAACCAAGCCAATAGCGATTTTCTATGCCGGGCATGGAAAATCCTGATTGGTTAGTTTAGTAAGTAAGGTTGATAGAACTCCACACTGCCACCCAAACCAGTCCGTGTGGCATTTCTTGGCGAGAATTTAGCCAATTAGACAACTTTGACCGCCAGTTAAAGTTCTATAACATCTCAACCACCACAAATTTTAATGCGGTGGTCGGCCGCGACTTTAGTGTGACTTTTCCTTATCTTATGCCCAGTCTGGGGGTCCTGGCTTCTTAGGGTGTTACTTATAGAAGCGCTGTACAGCTTATTTATAACCCTTTAGGTCTTCCTCTAGCTACCAGGTTATATCCTTATAATATTTCCATTTAATCTTATAAGTTAGGCCCTAGGGGTCTTTATTATGTACATTAAGGATTTTCTTAAACTCCCATTTGTCTTCTATGTTGCCATTATCATCTCTCTCTGCCACTCGTCCTTGTACATTACGGCGCTCTATAGTATTAATATTTTCTTGGCCAGGGATCTCTTTAGCAGCCTAGAGGCGGACCTTAGATATATAAAAGGATTTGTTTACTCAGATATAGTCCAGAAGGTCTACTACAACTGCCCCTTAATATACTGCGAGTACAGGGTATAGGCTATCCCATTTATCGTCCCATTTCTTCTTAGGTCTGTTTATCTTTATATTTTCTAAGCTAACCATAACTATGTCACCTTTATAGAATAACGCGCTCTCGTCCCTACGGGTATTAGCATTATCTTTATAGCATTACTGTAAAATCCGGGCTAGGGCCTTAAGCTGTGTTAATATCCGCTTAAAGCGGTTAGCCACAGAGTCTACGCAGAAGAACTCCTTCTTTGCTTATACTAATAGTGTTAGTAGGCAGAAGCCAGCAGGCTTGATTCCAAGGCGAGGGTTAAAGCCATAGTTTATAAAAAATGGGGAGATGCCTGTGCTCTTATTAACTTGGGTATTTATAGTAAACTTAGTAAGCGGCAGGTAGTTAACCTAGTCATCCTATATAAAGCTAACAAAAGCACGAAGGTATTTATTTATGGCGGCGTTAATAATTTTGGTTTAGCCGTCCATTTCTAGGTGCCAGGCTGAGCTTAGTTATAAGGTTGTCTTAAGGCGTTTACTTAGTCGTCGCCAGAAGTTGCTGATAAATTATGTGCCGTAATTAGAGATAATCGTGCTTAGTGCACTATAGAGCTTATATACGTTGTTAATAAAGCCATTAACTAGCTCCTTTGTTAAGAGTCCTGTTACTGAAATAAGGTGTCGCATTTTAGTTAGGCGGTCTATAATAATAAGGATATATTTATATGCCTTGCCATGGCGTTGGCATACTGGCAGCGTTGTAATATAGTTAATCGAGATATCGGTCTATAGGCAGGCGGGTAATTCTAGTGGCTTTAGGAAACCGGGCGGGGCAGAACGGGGGGTCTTAGTGTGAAAGTATAGGGCACAGTCTTTAATAAAGGTAGCCGTGAACTGGGAGATTCCTGGCCACCAGTATATTTAGTTTAAGAGGTTAAAAGTCTTAACCTAGCTAGGGTAACTAGCAGGGCTGCTGCTATAAGAGTGATGGGTAACTTCTAGGCAGAGGTCTAGGGCGTTAGGGACGAAGAGATGTTGGTGGAAGTAGATCTGCCCGTTAACGATACTGCATTCTAACTTATCGCAACGGAGTAATTTCCTAATCTTCTTTGGCTAATAGCAAGATTTCCGATTATATAGGGCTGCTACTATATCTCTTATGAGTTCGTTCTCCTGGTATCCTAGCTAGATTAACTCGTCTAGTGACTTTTTAGCTATTTTGGGGTCTAGAGCGACTATAAACTCCACGTTGTTAGAGTTATGGGACTTATATAGTAATTCTTCTAAGATTATAGGGTTAACTTTCTAGGGCGGTATAATGACTTGGGCTTGGTGGCGGAGGCGTTTATTATTAGCGTCCTTGGGCCTTATTCCTAGTAGCTAGCTTAGGGTGTTAGGGAGCGTAGCTTTGCTGCCGGGTCTATATATAATTACAAAGTTAAACTATAAAAGGAACTCTGCCTATTGGACTTAGCGCTAGTTCAGCTGCTTGGTAGTTATAAACATCTATAGGTTCTTATAGTTGGTAATAATTTTAAACGGCTCCTTAGTCCCTTATAGCTTAGGACGCCATTCCTCTAAAGCCTTAATAATAGCTAGGAGTTCTTTATTGTAGATCTTATAGTTATATTCCAGCACAGAGTGCTTTGCGGAGAAGAATGCGACCGGTCTTAATTTTCCGTTATTATTATACTGGGAAAGGACTCCGCCGGAAGCCCAATTTGATACATTTATCTCTACCACTGTTTTCTTTGTGTAGTTATAGTATGCTAGTACTAGTGCTGAAGTAAAGGCTCCCTTAAGGGCCTTAAATAATTTAGCTTGTTTTGGTCCCTATAGCCATCTAATATCCTTCTTTAGGAGTTTTGTCATAGGTATAGCGATGGTAGAGTAGCCTTGGATAAATCGTTGGTAGAAGTTCGCAAAGCCGAGAAATTGTTATAGTTCTTTAATTAATGTCAGGTCCTTCTATTTCTGTAAGGCCTATATCTTCTTAGGGTCTATGGTTATACCATTAGTTAAGATAATTAAGCCAAAGTATTTTATTTTAGTAGAGTAGAACTTAGACTTATTAATATTAATCTAAAGTCTAGCATTGCCGAGTCTTTAGATGACTTTATTTACATACTTAGTGTGCTTAGCACGTGTTTTAGAAAAGACAAGGACGTCATTAAGGTAGGCAGTGTAGTAGTTGTTAAGGGCGTTGTGTAGAATATGGTTAATATAGTTCTGGAACATAGCGGGTGCGTTATAGAGACCGAATGGTATAACTAATATCTTATAGAGTCCGAACCAGGTAATGAATGCTATAAGCTATTTATGGCCCTCTGTAATCCGGATCTGGTTAAACGCAGCAATTATATTAAGTTTAGTAAAGTACTTGGCGCTATAAAGTGCGTTAAGTATCTTGCGGATTAGTAGCAGTGGGTATTAATTCTTAATAGTGACTGTGTTTAGGCCTCAGTAGTTGTAGCAGATTTATACACCGCCGCTAGGCTTAGCAGCGAGGAGGAGTGGTACAGCAGCTAGTAAGGTTAATTCGCGGATAAAACCCTTATCCAGCATCTTATTAATCCACTTCTTTACACACCTAAGTTCAGCAGGTAAGAGTGGTCTATTTTTATAGTATAGGGCCTAGTTTCCAGGGGTGATCTCAATTTTATAGTCCCATGGTTAGTAAGGGGGCAGCTTATCTACGTTTTTAGGGAGGAAGTGCTTAATATGTTTACTAAACTCCTTTGGTAAGCGTTATAGAATGTCTTTATAAGTTAATCCTGGTTTGCCTTTTAGGAATTTTTTAACATTGGTGTTAACTATCTTCCGACATAAAAGCTTAGGTTTGGTTTTTAGATTTATCTTAAGGAAGTTATAGAAATAGGGGGGGAGCACTTTATAGGCTTCCTTTATTATATAGTTGCCTTCTACTAGCCAGCGGAAAGACCTTTCTAATAGGTTTAGTACTTCTATTAGGCCTATAGGCAGCTCTTTAAGCAGCTGTTGGTACTTATCTTATTTAACCAGTTCTACTAGCTCCGCCATATAGATCCTTATTACCTTTACGTCTTTTTATTTACAGAACTGGGTAAAATTAACAGTATAGGTGCATTTAATATTGTCTAGGTTGGGGCGTGTCTGGCTCTCTAGTACTACAGCTGGGCTAGTATAGCTCAGTCGGCCTAGGGGGGCGGAAATGAGGCGGCGGCCCTGTATGGTACGCGCGGGAGATAGGTATAAGGTTAGGTGTTGTGGTGGCGCGGTTTCTATTATCCAGGTCTTAGTAGTTCCATAGCCAGTCCTTGCTGTAATATAAGCTGTAGTGTGCATATATGGCATATAGCTTAGTTCTGGGTGTTAGGCTGGGCGGCTAGGGTTTAAACAGTGCCTGGGTTAGGGTTAGATTCTTAGTGGTGGTGGTATAAAGCGGACCTTCTTCCTTGGTCTCGGCAGGGCTAGCTGGCCTATTATTTTAGTCTTAAGTACTGGGTTAGTCTAGTCTTCCACTATCTCGTTTATTTGCAGCTATATAGGCTCCCCTTTATTAGGAACGTCTTCTACTATTAGGGCTTTGTATATAGTCCTAGGCATTAGGCTTAGTAGTGCTAAGTGTCTATATGGGGCGTCCCTACTAACGTCGGCTATCCCCTATAGGAGGTAGTGCCTAGAGCAGTAGTCTGAGTTAAAGCAGATCTTAAGTTTCCTAAAGCTAGGACAGGGCTTATGCTTCTAAAGCTAGGGCATGTCTAGAATAATTGGGGTAGTGGGCGAGAGTTTAGTAATAAAAAAGAGCATGGCTTTAGTATGGAGGCTGATTGACATTTGGGTGGTAAAGTAGTCTATAACAAGCAAAGTTAGAATGCCGTCTGCAAGGCGTAGTGGCCTAGGTGCTAACAGCTTCTTAGTTATAACATTATACTTTCTTATAATAGACTCTGCGTTGGTAAATGCCATTGTAGTACTACTAGAGTCCACTAGGCTTACTGTATTAATATAAACTTAGGGGTATAGGTTATGTAATAAGGAGAGTTAGGTTTAAATAAGGATTGATTTCTTGTTACTGTTTGCTAATCTAAAATTAAGTAGCAGTTTACTAATAGAAAGGACTGATTGATCTAGTAATAGGGACCTAATCTTCTCGTCTTCCTCCTTATATGGTTTAGACCCTTGGGCGCGACTTAGTCTAAGGGTCTGCCTTTTAATAACTGGGGTATAGGGCTGTCTTAATGGGGCGGTCCAGTGTCTGTCTAGCTAGCGGTGTCGGTCTCTATTTTAGTTAGGGTATAGGAAGACAATACCTCGCTAATAACGTGGCCGTGTTTGTATTTGCTAGCGCGAAGTCGCTAATACTAGGCGTTATTAACGGGTTGGGCTCCTATATAGGGCATGGTTTAGAGTAACTGAGCCATAGGGTTAAAGGGGGGGGGTTATCCACCGCGGCTATAATAGGCTCCGCGGTCGCCGCGTCCATAATGGACTCTATAGTTGCCGCGTCCGCGGTTATTTATTCGCGTTGTTTAATAGGGTAGCATTGGGACTAGGTTTACTATCTTAGCGGGGTTATAGGCATCCTTCCAGTAGCTGGGCAGGCTATAGGCAAGGCACAGTCTATTATTAACATGGCGCTTGCGCTCCGTGTCTAAGATTCTATTAAGGTCTATAGGTTCTCCAGTTACTACTAGGGTTAGGGTTAACATAGAGGCAGAGGCTTAGGTAGGTAGGCAGTAGTTAGCGTTCTTTTTAAGGTTGGCTCAGTGTGTATGGTTTATAAGGTTCTTAGCGAACATATCCATCTGCTTGCTCCAACCTATATAGTTGCTATTATTGATTTTATAGGCCAGTCCAAGCACCAGCTCTTCCATTTTTAGAGAGATAAACTTTTAGAGTAGGTCCACCTTCTATTTATCTATCTTCTTAGCACAGACTATTAGCTTATTAAGCTCTCCCTTCTAGGACTAGTAATTACGCTCGCCTTAGGGGAAATAGTTAAGCTTGTTCTTTACAACCTGGGTTATATTAAGGACCTTATAGTGGGTAGTAAGGTCTTTAAGCATATCTTCCTTGGTAGGCCATTTCTACGCAGATGTGTTGTTTGGGTTCTTATATATAAGCTCTAAGCCCTGCTTAATAAACTTATAGGCCTTGTCCTCTAGTATGTCCGAGATGTAAAGGATCTGGGACTAAACTATATTAAAGTAGTTCTAGTCCTAGTTAAAGACTCCCTTAATCTTAATGTGCTAGGTCTTGAAATTAGCTTGTCGTTCTAGTAGGGTGCCTTTTCCGCTGAATATTAGCAGGTCTTTAGATCTCCGTTTTTTCTGCTAGGTTACTACTGTTGTTATAGGGGTTAATTATTTTAGAATAGTAATAGTCTCTGCCTAGGAGTTAATAGTTCCTGTTTGGGAAGTGATGAGGGTATTAAGGTTTTTATTAGCTTTCTTATTAGCGGTGTTTGTGTTATATATATACTATAGTCCTACTTCAATGTTGTTAAGGAACTCATTGGTATAGCTAATAAGGGTAAGGTAAGCTTTGCTAGGCTCGAAGGTCTTAGGGTACGATAGGGAGCAGCGGATTATCCACGCGATATTGGGGTATATCTCTGTGAATAGGTCTGCGAAAATATCGTAGGGGTTCTAGGTTTTGGCCATTTCGGCGTCGTTGGTGTCGCCCATTTAGGCGCTGGGTAAAAACTGAGGATTATTCTAGGACTGTGCTGGGGATGTGTCGGTTTTAGTAGAGGTGCGCGTAGGTCACGATTGCTCTGGGGCGGAGGTTAATTGGCTAAGGTATAGGGAATCAGTGATTGCGACGGGGCGCAAATTGGAGATACCACAAACTGTCACAGTGCTGCAATAAAGTAGACTAAATAACTACGTTATGGTATAAAGAGGGGAAGAAGGTGGAAAGGGGGTATTGTATACAAATAGTAGGGCCGGCCGCCAAGTCGCTAGTGGTGGGCCAGCTAACAGTAGGGAATAGTATAAGACAGTATAAAACAGTACGCGTCAGGTTAGTGCCGTGACATTAATAAAGGCAAAAGGCCACAGGTCTAAAACTCTTAGGACAAGATAAGGAAGGCTCTAGACTTGTAAGGTATAATAAAAATAGCTCTAGAACTTATAATGGACGAAAACTAATAGGAAAGAGTAGTAACTTAGTTTAGTAATAAACAAATAAGTATAAAATGTAAGTTCAAGAACTAAGAGTTTAGGGAACGAGTAAGCACATTAATAGGTAACCAAGATTTTAAACAATAAATAAGGGCTATAATAGTTCTAGGTAAACCTAGTATTCAGCCTAAAGATTAAAAAGTTGATATAGTAATTAAGAAGTAAGACGACTTTAAGAATCCAGCTATAAAATGCAGAGTATAAGAAACCATAGATAAGTTCAAATAAAGAATTACTATATAGCAGGAGCAAAAGCTAGATAGGAGGTCAGCTATACTAGGTTATATAAGGGACAGAGCACCTATATAAAGAATTACTAATAGGCCTAGTGCAGGGACGCCTAGAGTAAAGTAGTTAAATAAACTAGAATAAGAAGAGGATCTAGGGATTCCAACTAGGTTTAAAGAAAGATATACTAAAGGATATTATAATATAGCGATAATAAGGTACTTTCTAATAGATAAACCATACACACTAAACCAGTTGTATGGAAAGTGGTATAGGCAATAAAGTAATAATAAATGGGCAGATTTCTATATATAGCTAAACAAAAAAGTTGTCTAAGACCAACCCATTACGGAAAAACGCATAAATCACGTTAAAGGAGCGTTAATTATAATATTAAGGAACCTAAAAAAAGGATCTAGGGACTAAAGAAGTAAGCAACAAATCTTAGTACCTGTAGAAGAAAGACCAACAGTTAGATCGGCTAGATAGAGGTTTAAACTTAAGAGTAAAAATAAGCTAAGAGTAGACCTAGGTCACTTAGCGTATTATATACTATTATGGATAGCTTATATGGATAATATATACAATATATATAGAGCACTAAAAGATAAGAACCGGAAGTACCCAGTAAGGATATATTAGGCACTAGAAGAGAAGCGGTTTAGGGACGCTAAGTATATACATAGATAGCACCCAGTAGAAGTATAAAGTTAAGGGGACTTAACACTTTAACCAAAAAGATTCCTTATAGAAAAATGCCTAGAGGGATAATAGTAGTGGGAGTGCCTAGAGAACACTTGTCTATGGTATATAGAGGAAAAGAAATGAATTAAGTATTAGCCAAAGATAGACTAAGTATAGGCAGGATCTAGCAGCCAACAGTTAGGAAAAGGGGAGGTGTATAGGACTAGAGGGAACTAGTGTTAGAGCCTTAAACCCTTAAAGAAATTTAAGAATAGTACCTAAATTTAAGAGCTAAGTGGCAAGATTAGCAGTTTAAGGCGTTAGTAGATAGTGGGGCAATAAGAAACCACATATTACCAGCAGCAGTAAAAAGGATAGGGTTACTATACAGATAAAAGGAACACCTATATCCACTTATAACAATTTTAGGAGATTAGATAGCCTATAGAGGGGGTATTATTAATCTTAAAATAGGACCTATTTAGTTAACTATTAAAGGGAGATAGGTTAAGATGTCTTTTAATATCCTACTGTTAGGACAGGATAAGGCGATACTAGGAATGCCTTAGTTATAGGAGTACAATCTAAAGATTAATTAGGTTACAGGTTAGGTCAATATTAGAGATACTTAATAATATAAAATGCAACAGTAAACTAAGTTAGTATAGTACCAAGTTAAAGTAACGTACGAAAAGACTAAGTAAGGCTTAAGTTATATACCAAAAAGATACCATAAGTATAGCAAAAAATTATAGTTACCAGAAAGTAAGAAGCTATTAAAATACGCAGTGTGGGACTATAAGATAGAACTAGAAGAGGGAATAAGTTTAAAGTTCTTTCTAATCTATAAGCTTACTAAAACTAAGTTAGTGGCACTTAAGGAGTTTATCCAGGAGAACTTATAAAAGGGATATATTAGACCGTTATAGTTATCAGCGGGATATCCAGTATTGTTTATCCTAAAGAAAAACGGAAAACTCAGAATGTGTATAGACTATAGACAGTTAAACAGTATTACTAGGAAGGATAGGTATCCTTTACCCTTAATTAGCGAAATCCAAGACAGAATAGGCAATATAAAGATCTTTATAAAGATAGATCTAAGATAGGCGTACTATTAGATTAGAATCAAGGGAGGCGACAAGTAGAAGGCAGCCTTTAGGTCAAAGGAAGGACTATATAAGCCATTAGTTATACAATTCGGGCTTATAAACGCACCAGTAACGTTCTAAAAGTGAATTAATAGCGTGTTAGGAGAACACCTAGATAAGTTTATTATGGCATATCTTAACAATATCGTTATTTATTTAAAGAATAAGGGAGAATATGGAGAACACGTTAAATGGGTCTTAAAGAGACTATAGGAAGAATAGATGCTAGTAGTAATTAAGAAATGCGAGTTCTTTACAAGGAAAACCGATTTTATAGAATTTATCATTAAACTAGGGAAAATTAGCATGGACTTAAAGAAAGTCGAAGCTATAGTAAGTTAGCAAGAACTAGAGAATGTTACGCAGTTAAGGTTATTTCTAGGGTTTTATAACTACTATAGGAGGTTTATGGCACAGTGGTTAAAGAATATTAAGCCATTTATAAGGTTAACAAAAAAGGAGGAACCGTGGGTTTAAGGTAGTAAATAGAAGAAGCTGTTCTAAGAACTTAAGAAAATGTTTACCTAGGAACCAGTCCTCAAGATCTATTAACTAGGGTTAGATACGGTTGTTAAGACAAATATATTAGACTTTGCACTAGGAGTATATTTACTATAGAAGCACTAGGATATATAGCACCTAGTAGTATACTACAGTCGAAAAATAACACCACCAGAGTTAAACTATAACATTTATAATAAGGAGCTGTTAGGCGTAGTTACAGCACTTAAGAAATGGAGAGCATTCTTATAAGGCATAGAAAAACCATTTATGGTTAAAATAGACTATAAGAACCTTACAGAATTTCTAATAACAAAGGAACTCAACCGAAGATAGGTTAGATAGGCGGAAATGCTTGTAAAATACCATTTTAAAATTTAGTATACTAAAGGTACCAACAATGCGCGAGTAGACGCTCTAAGCAGAAAGGCTAAACTATAGAGTAATGGTAAGCCGTTAGGAGCACTATTAAGGAAGAACACCAATAGGTTAATTAGGTATAATTATTCTAAAATTGCAGCAACTAAAGAAAGTTAAGTATATAAGTCACTAGAGAGTAATTGGGCATAAAAGATCTAAGAAATATAGGTAAAGGATCTAGACTTAGAGCAATATAAGAATAGAGAAGCCACTTATGTTCTAAGGTCAATTGCAGAGGAGTTTATAAGAGAGTTTTATAAGGGAATAATACAAGGACACAATAGAGCTACAGGCTTAGTATTAAGACTTTAAGAAGAATATGTCATTTAAGGAATCTAGGGATTAGTAAGACAAGTTATAAGAGAATATTTAAACTGCTAAAGAAATAAACCAACGAGGTATAAGCTATATGGAGGGCTACAACCTATTAAAGTACCAGAAAGACTATAGGAAGTTATATTATAGGACTTCATTATTAAGTTACCAAAGTTAAAAGATCCTATTATAGGATAAGATTATAACATAATCTTAGTAATAGTGGATAAGCTAATAAAGTGGGGATACTTTATAGCATACACTAAGGAAATATTAGCAGAAGATATCGCTAGAATCTATATAAAGGAAGTATTTACAAGACATAGAGTACCAGATAAAATTATATCGGACAGAGATCCAAGATTTATAGCAGTATTTTAGGAGGTGTTTCTAGCAGAATAAGGGGTTCGTGCAGCAACCTCTACAGTATATCATCCGCAGACAGATAGATAAATAGAAAGACTAAACTAGATACTAAAACAGTATCTAAGGCATTATATTAATTATGCATAGAATAACTGGGTATTGTTGTTACCAGTTATATAGTTTGCATATAATACAACACTACAAGAAGGAATGGGAACATCACTATTTAAGGCAAACTATAGGTACGAGCCAAGAACGTCGTTATTGCCATATTAAGCAAAGAAAACGAGTAGCACAGCTAAATAAAGAATAGAGATGTTAATAAATCTTTATATAGACCTTACAGAAACAGCTAAACTAGTATAATAAAGAATAAAAAGGTACTGTGATACTAAGAGATCTAAGGGACCAGATTTTAAGAAGGGAGAAAAAGTGTGGCTACTATACAAAAATTTTAAGAGTTAACAACTAAGTAAAAAGTTGGACTATGTTAGACTAGGACCTTTTAAAATTAAGTAAAGGATTTTATTAGTTATATATAAGTTAAATCTACTAGCTAAAATGAAAATCTATCCTATACAGCATGTAGCAATGCTAGAGCTAGCACACGGGAATATTAAGCCACCAGTCTACAAGGCAGACATATATAGAGGGCAGGAAGAAGACAAATAGCAAGTTTTAAAGATCATTAGTTATAAGGATATGGATAATAAAATATGGTATAAAGTAAAGTGGATAGGGTATAGTAAGACTATTTAAGAGCCACTAAGCAACCTAGGAAACGCTATAGGAAAGATATAGGAGTATTGGAAAAAAGCAGGTTAGGCAGTATTAATAAAAAAGAATCGCCAAAAAATGAGTCACCTAAGGGGGACCTAAGAGGAGCAATTACCAAGCTACTTAGAGTTATTTCCCTTACAGGAAAGGAGCCAGTTCTTTTATTACCTAGCTTAGATAAACCCTATTAAACCAGTTTCTACTCCTTAAAACGAACCTTCTCGCGTATACGTTCAAGACGTTAGAGACAAGCGTAAGCCAGATACTAAGCTTTAAGGACACGTGCGGACTCTTCTAAAACACGTTAAACCTCAAGCAGTACAGACGCTAGTTTACCGTTAAGCTTCTTAGTGGTAGATTGAATATAAGACCCTATAATAGGTTACTTAGGGAACCAGAAGACTACTAAGAGTTATAGGACGCGCATACTTAGTGTTAGAGATAGAGCAAACGTCACAGGACAATTAAATGTTTACTTTAGTGCACTCTAAACAAAAGGACGGTTGTTAAGATAAAGGGCTCGCTAACATAACACAAGCTAGCCCCTCTTTTATACAACAAGAATATAGAGACGGCATTATCTCACCCAAAAATAAGATTATAGCAACGGTGCAAGACCAACAGGCTATAGAAGAAGAAGAAGATGCTTTAGGCATAATAAGTATAAATATTAACCAGACTAATTAAACGGACATTACACCTCTAGTAAGCAACTTAGAGATATTAGGAATCTTCAAGGACAAAGATAGAGAGGAGGGAGATAGTGTTACGGACAGCTTAAGTACAATATTATAACTACTTAGGGAAGAGTTGGAGGAAGCTAGTTAGTTAATATAAGCATAGTCTAGAATAGAACCAGTGGAACTATATAATAAAGAATAGTAGCCAAGGTTATATAGTATAATCTATATAATCTGTATAATCTATATAATCTATAACAGAGTAGACAGAGCATACATACCTTATAGAGCAAAGGGATTTCTTAGGCGTATAGTTGTGTATTTAAAGGACCATAGTCCCTACCCAGATAGTTCTCTCTTTGTAGTGAATCTTAGAATATAATTGGAGTTAATCTATTAGGCAACCACTCTACCAGTTATATTATGTTGTTAACTGTTTATACCTACATACCCAGCCCATTAATAGGACCCACTGTAGTTCCTGCTACAAGGTTCCGTTACACTAGTGCAAAGTCTAATATATTTGTCTTAATAACTGTTTCTAACTTTAGTTAGTAGATCTTAAGGACTGGTTTCTAGGTAAATAACTCCTTAAGTTCCTTAAACAGTTTTCTTTACTTATTTCCCTATACCTATAGTTCCTCTTTCTTTATTAGCCTTATAAATGGTTTAATACTCTTTAACTATTATGCTATAAACCTCCTATAGTAGTTGCAAAACCCTAGGAATAATCTTAACTACATAACGTTCTCTGGTTCTTGCCAACTTACTATAGCTTTAACTTTCTTTAGGTCTATACTAATTCTTCCTAGTTTAATAATAAATTCTATAAAATTGGTCTTTCTTATAAAGAACTTGCATTTTTTAATTGCTATTAGTATCTGTTCTTCTTATAGTCTCTTTAAGACCCATTTAATGTGTTCTTTATGTTCTTTCTTACTCTCTAAGTAGATAATAATATTGTTAAGGTATGCCATAATAAACTTATTAAGGTGTTCTCCTAATACACTGTTAATTCGCTTCTAGAACGTTGCTAGTATATTTATAAGCCTAAATTGTATAACTAATAGCTTGTATAGTCCTTCCTTTAACCTAAAAGCTGCTTTCTATTTATCGCCTTCCTTAATCCTAATCTAATGGTACGCCTATCTTAGATCTATCTTCGTAAAAATCTTTACGTTGCCTATCCTGTCTTAGATTTTGCTAATTAAGGGTAAAGGATACCTATCCTTTCTGGTAATGCTGTTTAACTATCTATAGTCTATATACATCCTAAGTTTTCCGTTTTTCTTTAGGATAAATAGTACTGGATATCCTGCTAATAACTATAATGGTTTAGTATATCCCTTTTATAAGTTCTCCTAGACAAACTCCTTAAGTGCCACTAACTCGGTTTTAGTGAGCTTATAGGTTAAAAAGAACCTTAAACTAGTTCCCTCTTCTAACTCTATTTTATAGTCCTATACTATATATTCTAACAGCTTTTTACTTTCTAGTAACTATAACTTTTTACTATACTTATGGTATCTCTTTGGTATATAACTTAAGCCTCGCTTAGTCTCTTTATATATCACTCTAACTTAGTACTATACTAACTTGGTTTGCTATTATATCTTACGTTATTAAGTATCTCTAATATTAACCTAACCTGTAATCCAATTAATCTTTAGATTATATTCCTGTAACTAAGGCATTCCTAATATTGCCTTATCTTTTTTTAACGGTAAGATATTAAAAGATATTCTAACTGGTCTCCCTTTAATAGTTAACTAAATAGGTCCTATTTTAAGATTAATAATACCTCCTTTATAGGCTATCTAATCTCCTAAAATCATTATAAGTAAATATAGGTGTTTCTTTTATCTGTATAGTAACCCTATCCTTTCTACTGCTACTAGTAATATATGGTTCCTTATTGCTCTACTATCTATTAACACTTTAAACTGCTAATCTTGCCACTTAACTTATAAGTTTAGGTGTTGTCCTTAGACTCCTTTAAGGGTCTAAGGCTCTACTACTAGTTTCCTTTAGTTCTATAGGCCTCCCCTTTTCCTAACTATTAGCTACTAGATCCTGCTTATATTTAGTCCACTCTTAGCTAATACTTAGTTTATTTCTTTTCCTCTATATGCTATAGATAAGTGTTCTCTAGGCAGTCCCACCACTATTATCCGTCTAGGTATTCTTCTATAAAGAATCTTCTAGGTTAAAGTATTAGGTCCCCTTAACTCTATACTTCTACTAGGTGCTATCTATATATATACTTGGCGTCTCTAAACCGCTTTTCTTCTAGTGCCTAATATATCCTTACTAGGTACTTTTAGTTCTTGTCTTTTAGTGCCCTATATATATTATATATATTATCCATATAAGCTATCTACGATAGTGTATAATACGCTGGGTAACTTAGGTTAACTCTTAACTTATCTTTATTCTTAAGTTTAAACCTATACCTAGTTAACCTAACTACTGGTATTTTTACTGCGGGTACTAAGATTTGTTATTCTCCTTTCTAGTCCCTAGATCCTTCTTCTAGGTTCCTTAATATTATAATTAGTGCTCCTTTAATATAATTTATACATTTCTCCGTAATGGGTTAGTCTTGGACAACTTTTTTTATCTAGCTATATATAAAAGTCTTCCTATTTATTATTATATTATTGCCTATACCACTTTCCGTATAACTAGTTTAGTGTATATAGTCTGTCTATAAGAAAGTACCTTATTATTACTACGTTGTGATATCCTTTAGTATGTCTTTTTTTAAATCTAACTAGAATGTCTAGATTTTCTTCTTGTTCCAGTTCTTCTAACTATTTTACTCTAGGTGTCCCTGCACTAGGCCTATTAGTAACTCTTTATATAGGTACTCTGTCCCTTATACAACCTGGTATAGCTAACCTCTTGTCTAGCTTTTGCTCTTGCTATATAATAATTCTTTATCTAAACTTATCCATAGTTTCCTATTTTCTGTGTCTTATAGCTGGATCCTTAAAGTCGTCTTGCTTCCTAATCTTAGTATTAACTTTTTAATCTTTAGGCTGAATACTGTGTTTACCTAGAATTGCTATAGTCCTTATTTATTTCTTAAAATCTTGGCTTCCTAATAATGTTCTTATTTATTCCCTAAACTTATAGTTCTTAAACTTGCGTCCTATACTTATTTATTTGTTACTAAACTAAGTTGCTGCTCTTTCCTATTGGGTTTTGTTCGTTATAGGCTCTTAAGCTATTTTTGTCGCGTTCTATAAGTCTAAAGCTTTCCTTATCTCTTCTTAAGAATCTTAGACCTGTAGCCTTTTACCTTTTATAAGTAGTAAGCTAGCACTAGCAGTCGTCTGCTTGCTTAATTGTCTCTAGATATTACTCCTTCCGTCTTATAAAGCAATAGATGCCGTATCTAATAGTGTTATAATACCCGTTACTAATCCGCGTTCTATAGTGGTTTCAGTCTCTACTTCTATTGCGTTATTAAGGTATAAGTGCTCCTAGTTAGCCTTGTTTTCTTTCTTATTGCTATTAATTAATAAGTACTCTAACTCTATTATTATTGTTACTAATCTTTATCCGTATATTACTTTAACATCTTAATCTAGCTTATAGAGTTAATTTTATTCTTTATTTAACTCTCTGGTTCCTTTAAGCCCTCTTAACTCTAGCTCTTATAGCCAATAGCTTACGCCATACTTAGCGTCCTTATAAATTCGGCATGCGTTGTTATAACAAAACATAAAGTGTTTAATTAAATACTCCTTAGTCCCGCGCAACATCCCTATATCTATATTATTATACTCTAATAACCTGGTACCCTTTACCACGTAGTTACTTTAACCACCTCTATAGTCTCTGGCGAAATAACCTTATTTTCCGTAATTTATATAAGCTCTATCTTTAAACTATCTTTCTTGTTGTAGAGTCCGCCTAAACGTCTTCTACTGCTAAGATCTCTAGTTTGGCCTCTGCTTCTTAGTCCTATAATTACTTAATCCTTAACCTTTAGGTTTCTATGGTTTCTTTATTTATCTCTTAAATTCTTTAATACCGCTTAGGTCTATTGGCTTTGCGCCATTCTATAGTTTTTAGCTCTATGTTTGCCAATATGTGCTTTACGCCTTATATTACTATAGAACTTTGTCTTGCCCTTTTTTAGCTTGTTCCCTTTAATAGATCCTATTATTAATCTTTATTAACTAATCTATTAAGTCTTATAGACTTTTCGCATCTTCTATTAGGATAATTACGTTCTGGACTTTAGCCTTAAGTCCCTATTTATACTATGCTATAAGCGCCTTATTGTTTTACTTAACCTATATTGCGAGTGTCTAAAACTGTGTTATATACTTAATTGCTAAAGAACGTTATACTAAGTTTTAAAGCTTCTGTTCCACTATAGTTGATGCTTCCGGGTTTCTAAATATCTATATTAGTCTTTCTATAAACCTGTTCCAACTAGTAAATATAAATTATATGTCTTAGTAGTTGTTATACCGCTAACTTATATTTCTATAAGGTAAGGTTTAAACTATTCTAGTGCTCTTCCTATTAAGAACAATCCTGCGTACGCTACTTAATCTATAGGTGTTGCCAACTTTACTCCTTCCTATATAATCTTAAAGTGCATTTGCGTAAGGAATCCTTTAAGTTTTAACCTTTCTCCTAAGAATCGTTTAATTGATGGTAACTTAACTTTTACTGCGCTGATTCCATTAATGCGTTCCTTAAGTATCCTACTATTATCTAATAAGCGATTAACCACTTTCTGTAACTAACCTTTTGTAACCACTTGTGAGTCTATATTTGCTATACTAGTGTCTCCTAGTCCTAAGGTAGTTATTGCCGTTAATAGCATCGCAACTAGTACTTTAGGTAGCATGTTGTTTGACTTTATTTAATACCGTAACCTTGGTAGTAAATATATAACAGAACCTTATAGCAAGAACTATAGTGGGTCCTATTATTAGGCTAGGTATATAGATATAAATAGGTTAATAATATAATAACAACTAGTAGAGTGGTTGCCTAACAGATTAACTCTAATTATATTCTAAGATTTACTATAAGGAGAGAACTATCTATGGTAGGGACTGAGGTCCTTTAAATACACAACTATACGCCTAAGAAATCCTCTCTTGTACGTAAGGTACGTGTTATATGTGTTATACGTAGACGTACACTGCGTACACTGCGTATACCGCGTATAACATTATGTAACTCGCTTACTATCCCTCGTCACATAGTTCCACCAGCTCCATCCTAGACCGTGCCTATATTAACTAACTAGCTTCCGCCAACTCCTCTCTAAGCAGTCGTAACATTGTACTTAAGCTGTCCGTAACCGGTGTCCTATAATAGAACCCCCTATTTAAACTTAAACTTCTATAAAATGGGGCTAGAGTAGTTCTAGGTAGAGTTTATAAAAGTCTTCTGCGGCTTATATAAGTCCTATAGAGTTAACGGGATCCTATATAGGTTTAGTAAAGCCTTTCTATTTTATAAGGTATATATATTTACGTTTCCGTTTATTATACTTAATGTTATTAACTCTTTTAATAAAGTACTTATCCTTACTATCTACTTTAACTAGAAAGGGAGAGTCCTAAATCTATTTAGGCAGGGTATTTAATATAGGGGCAGTAGGGCAAAGGACTAACGTATAGAATATAGGGCGGATTTTAATTATATTAAGGAGCTTTAGTTAGTAGGCATAAGGAAAGACAACCTTTTTAACCTTATAAGGGCTGGCGTTCTTCTAATTAAGTTTTTTAGTAGGTTGTTTTATGTTTAGATTTCTTATATCTAGCTAGATAAAGTTACTAATTTAGTAAGCTGGTGCTAGGGTTTAGTTTTTATTTACTACGGCTTTATAAACAGATTAGGCCTATATTATTTTATTAATAAGGAACTTTTATAGTTCTTTTATCTTCTTTCTAAATTTATTTGCTTTTATAACTTATAAGGTGTAATAAGCTAGGCAAGAAATATTACTAAAGGATTTAAAACCTATTTGTAAGTACTAGCTATAGTTAGCTAGGAATAGGGAGACCTTTATAGTATCTAAGACGGAGTTATTTATAATAAACTCGGTAAACGTAAGCTAGTCTATCTAATTATCCTATAAATATAATATATATATCTAAATATACTATTCTATTATAGTATTTATATATTCTATTTAACCATCCGTTTTTAGGTAGTATACTATAAATAATAGTACTTTAATGCGGAGTTAGGTAGTTAGTTTTTTTCTAAAATATAGAAACAAACTGGCTACGTTTATAGAGTTTTTATATATAATCTAGAAACAGTTAGGTAATGGCAGGCGCTAATATATTAGAATAGGCAATTAAGTGTTTTATCTTAGATAGTTAGTTTATAACTACTATAATATTTATATAGCCTTTACTTATAGGAAGCTTAATAATAAAGTTAATTAAGATATCCTTTTATCTTCGGTCCGGAATAGGTTATAGTTTTAAAAAGCCGTTATATGTCTTATATAAAGCTTTGGTTTATTAGTAGGTATAGTAACTAGAGACATACCTTCGTATTATATTATATATATTTAGCTAGTAATATTCTTGTTAGAGTAGTTTTAGGGGTTTTCCTTAGCCTGGGTATCCGGCTACTAATAGGTTATATATATATATTTAAGGAGCTTAAGCTTAAGCTTGTTATAGGTAGGTATAATTAGGCGGTTCTTATAGTATAAGTGGTCTCTATAAGCTTTATATTTACTTAAAGAAATCCCTTTAAAGTATCTAATGCTACCTTAGATTAGCTTAAGCGTCTCTTAAATAAACTTGTTATTTAGGTATTTATTAACTATTATCTATTTAATTAATTAATTAGTTATTTTAAGGATGTGTATTATAACGTCTTTAATAGAAGGGTTAAATAGCTTAGGGTAAAGTAGGGTTTAATTACAATAAGTATACACTTCTTTCTATACTAGCATATCTTATAAATATTAGGTTAGGGTATTAGGTTTTTAACCTTAAACGCCTAGGCGGGATATAATTAAAAATTAGAAATAAGACAGATATTCTAACTAGCGGGCTTAATAATAACTTAGCTATTTTATGGTTATAAAGTACTATAGATTTTTATAGTTGCTAAGGACCTTAATTAAAAACCTAGCTCCTTCTAGTTTAGGTTACTACTATTTAAAACATTTAATAATGGCTAATAATTTCTTATTATAGATCTCGTAGTTATATTTAGCTAGACTTAGTTATTTTAAGATATATGCTATAGGGTACAGTACTCCTTCTTTATTATACTAGGATAAAATGCCTCTAGTAACATAGTTAGATAAGTTAGCTTCTATAATACTTTTTTAGTTTAGGTTAAAGTATTAAAGTATAGATGTAGTAGTAAATATAACTTTTAGGTAGATAAAGGCCTTCTTATATTCCTTATTAAAGATAAAGGCTTTATCCTTTTAGGTTAGAGCTATAAGGGGTAAAACTAGGGCGGAGAAGTTATTAATAAACCATTAATAGAAGTTAGTAAATCCTATAAAGGCTCTTATGTCCTTAACATTCTTAAGTTCTTACCAGTTTATAATTACTTTAATCTTCTTTAGGTCTATTTATATGCCGTCTATAAAAATAATAAGTCTAAGATATAGAACTTCCGTCTTATAGAACTTATATTTATTTATATCTAATTATAGGCTATCTCTATATAGGGCTTCTAGGATAAGGTTAATGTATTTCTTATATTTAGCTAGGTTATTACTATATACTAGGATATTATTAATATAAGCAGTATAAAAAATGTCTAGGTAAGGTTATAGGGTATTATTTATAAAATATTAAAATAAATTTAGGGCATTTATAAGGCTAGACGGCGTTACTAAATATTTAAATAGTCCGTATCTAGTGCGGAATATAGTAAGCTATTTATCTCATTTTGTAATATAGAGGCGGTTAAATATATAGATAAGGTTAAGTTTTATATTGTAGCGAACCTTACTTAATTGGTTTAATATCTCTTAAATTAACAGGAGCGGATACTAATTCTTAATAATAATAGCGTTAAGAGCTTAGTAGTCTATATAAAAGCGTAGACCGCCGCTAGGTTTCTTAATAAAGATTATAGCTATAGCTATAGGCGAAGAGCTTACTTTAATAAATCCTTTACTAAAGTATTTGTCTAAATATTTCTGCAGTACTTAGAGTTTATTTTAAAACATTCTATATAAGAGTCTAAATCCTAGCTATTTTCCTTCTTTAAGTGTAATCTTATAATTATATAGTTAGTACTCTACTAACTTATTAGCTTCCTTTTATAAAAATACTTCTAAATATTTATAGTGGTATACTAGTACTTTTATAGCAGGGTTAGTATACCTTTTTAGCGCTAGGGCCTTTTTAATATCGGTTATTATAATGGCAAAGATTATATATTTAGGTTTTTTAACAAGTTATACTAATAGGGTAGCTCTAATTATATAGATATTTAGGGTATTAAGCGAGCTTAGGTTATCCTTAGTTTCTTATATAGTTTCTTATTAGTTTTAGTTTTAGTATTAGGTACGGAATTAGTATTAGATTTAGGTTTAGGTTCTTTAAGTATCTTTTTTATAGTAAAATACCAGTTCTTTTAGTACTTTTATATATTAAGCTTAAGCTTCTACTTGGTTTAGGGTACAGTAGTTAGAGTTAGTTTATATAGTTTAGGGTAATTTCCGGGTTTTTAGTAGACGTTGGTGGAAATCTTATATTAGTGGAATTCGGTAAAATTCTTAAGTTAGTGGAATTAGATAGACTTTTTAGGTATAGGTTAGACGTTAGTAGAAATTTTAGACTGGTAGATTCTAGTAGATTCTTTAGATTTTAGTTTAGGGTCTAAGTAGCAAGTTATAAGACACTTTTACTTATAACGGGAGGTAGTAAATAAAAGCTTAAGGTTATTCTAATTAATGGTTATCTTATATAGCTTTATCTAGGGTTATTTAAGGATTATTAGGTAACCTAGGGTAGTTATAAAAAGCTTAATTAATTCTTTATAGTTTAGCTACTGGAGTCTTAGGGCCGTTATATAAGTAATACGGCCTAAGATAATACGTTTACTATTAAATCCAAATATATTAATATGCTAGTTAAGGGGTATTAGGGTAAACCTATTATCTTACACAAAGATCTTATTAATAAATCCTATACCGCTAGCTCCTATATTAATTAGGACTTAAGTATTAGCCTATTAACCTTTCTGCTAAAAACAGTAGTTAACAGTTATACTATAATTATAAGAGTTAGGGTTTATAATATCTAATATATTTAACGATATTCTATAATATAGCTGTCCTAAAGAGTAACTGAACTCTAGGACGCGCCTTTTAGTAATAAGCAGGAAGGGGTTCCTATAGGACATTAGTTATAACTTTGTCCTTATAAGTGGTGCTTACTAAATATAGGGCTAGAACTAGGTAAAGATTCGGGACGGTAACTAGAGAATTAGTATGGTAAACGGCTACTAGTATTAGCTATTTGTAAATTCTTTTAGAAAGGGATAGAGTAGTAGCTAGAGATATAAGTGTTACTTCCGCACTTAAAATAGAGGCTATATTTAATACGTCGCTCTTATTTAGTAGATTCTTTTAGGGCGTAGAAAAGGGTCCTAGTATTAATATCTAAGTCCTTACGGGTCTTAGGCGGTTAGGGAGTAGAGTATTAAGGTATATATTTTAGGGTAAGGCATAGTAAGTTATTATATAGGCCATTAATAACGTTAGCGTAGGTAGTAATAGTAACTCGCAGTTTAACTCCTATAAGGGATACTTTTAGTTTAGGGTTTAGGGATTCTATTAGGCGATTAATTAAGGCGGGTTTATTCTATCTAGTCTCCTTAGCGTAGCGGTAGAATTTAATAAAGTATAATGGGAAGTTCTGAGAACCCTATATTATTTTATTTAGTTTCCTTTATAATATAGCGAATTAGTTAAGGTCGCTATAAGATGCTTCTAGTATAGTAACTAGTTTCTTTACTATACTTAGTTGGAACGGGTATATAGTGTCTACAGCATCTCCTTTTAGGCGGCTTATAGCGTAATAAAGTTAACTATTAGGGATAAGGTAGTGGTTAATATTGCCGCTTAGCTTGTTCTAAAGTTAGTTAAGGAAAGAGCGTAGCTTACTTTTCTTACTAGAATAGGCGGGAGAATTAGGGAGGCATTTAGATAACTTTTTTTAGGGGTATTAACTAGCGAATTTAGGGTTAAGGAGTTAGTTTTAGATACATTTCTTCTATCTAGTGTTTGTGGGTTAATACTAGTAGGGATAGGTAGGGGCGACAGTATAGTAGATGATAGGTTATAGCAAATCTTTTTAACTTCCTTTCTTAAGGATTGGATTGTCTTATAATATTAAGCTTCTTACTAGGTAAAAGCATCTATAAAAGCCTCTTAGAGGCCTTTTATTTATTTAATAAATAGGGCGCGTAGGTTTTTTTTATAGATAAGAGGGTTTCTAGGTTATTCTATATATTAGTTAGGGTAGGATAAAGTATATAGTTTAATATAATATAGTGTTATAGAGTAAGTATAGCGACAATAATATATAGCAAAGTAGATATTATTAAGCTATATATATAAACTGTATAATAAAGTTAAAACGTTATATAAAGAGAGAAGGTAAGGAAATAGGGAGAAAGGGTATATATTATAAATTTAGTTGCTTAGTTAATACGTACATAGAGCAGAATAGGATTTAAGTAGTAGTCCTAGCAGAACTTGGCAGGATTTAGTAAACTTAGTAGAATATAGTAAAATATAGCAGATTGCCATTAGATTGCCGTAGATTGCCATAAATTGCCATTAGATTACCGTTTCGCGGTTAGTTTCTTTTTGCTATGTTGGTAGAAACAGGTAAATATATATAAGGTATTATGGAGGTGCCCCATAACATATACTTCTACTACTAGTCTATTTATATTCTCTTTAAGTAGTTGTACTACTGCTAATATAAGGTCTATAACACTATATTTTTTCTTTTTATCTTCGTCCTTAAAGATACCTTATATCTTTAAGTTGTTAATTAGAGGCATAGTGTTTCCATCTTTTATTTAATAACCTTTATTATTTCTAATATTTCCTATTAGATCCTTATACTCTAAATATTATAGGTAGCTTATTTCTCTAGCTCTATCTCTAAGTAAAATTATACTGTTATATTCTTGCTATACTAAAAAGGGGTTAGTCTATATTACAATCGCGGCTTCGTTTAATCGCCAACTTTCCTCCTACGCTAAGTATATGTATTTCGTTGTTTTTTATAGGTATTTAATACTTTATCTAATTTATTATAGGGTTTTGCGTTTAATCTAAGGCCGTTTAACTTAAGGGTAAACTTCTATATTATTTAAGGTATAGCGTCTTTATAATAAAGAGTTGCGAATACTTAATATTTAGCTGGCTGCTTACGCTTAGTTATACCATTTTAAGAGGGTTTATAAAAAGGGTTATTTAAGAAAGTAAGAACTTATTAAATAAGGTCTAGTGGAGCTTAAGTCCGTTAAAAGAAAGGATTCTCCTCTAATAGAAAGGGAAATACCTCTAAGTAACTTATTAGCTACTCCTTTTAGGTTCTCCTTAGATAACTTTTTTTTAGTAATCCTTTTTTTTATTAATATTACCTAACCTACATTTTTCTAATACATTTTTACCTTTCTTATAGCATTTTTTAGGTTCTATAGTAGTTCCTAGGTGGTCTTATTATAGTGTTATAGGACATACCCATAACACCTTATATACGTCCACCAGTTTCCACTAACTTAGTAATTAGAGACCGACCGCGAGATAGTAATCTAATAGCAATCTAATGGCAATCTATGGCATTCTGCTATATTCTGCCAAGTCTACTAATTCTTACTAAGTTCTACTAGGACCGCTACCTAAATCCTATTCTATTCTATGTATATATTAACTAAGCAACTAAGCTAATAATATATACCCTTTTTTCCCATTTTCTTACATTTTTTCCTTATATAACGTCTTGATTTTATTACATAGTTTATATATATAGCTTAATAATATCTACTTTGCTATATATTATTATCGCTTATACTTACTCCGTAATATATAGCCTATCTACTTTACTTTATATTATATTTTCTTATCTATATCCTAATAACTAATAATCTTTTTAACTTACTATTTGTCCTTTTCTTATCCTCTATATATATCTACCTCGTAAACTAGTAGCTTAATATATCCTTATACTAGTTTTAGTATCGCGATATACTATATAGGGTAAATCTTTATTCTCTCTAGAAAGTCCAATCTATACCTAACTTCTAAGATTTTACCATAATTTTAAATAGTCCTAGTTTAATGTAACGTAACACCTAGGGTTTTGTATAAGCCCTAAGTTTTGCACAAGCTAGTAGACCGCCTCCCTTTTTAGGCTAGGGGATTTCCTAAAGTAGAATACTGCCACCTCCGCGCTTTAAATATCAACTTTTTAATCTACTTTTCTACACTAACTCTATAAAATCTATTACTAAATAACAGTCATGCCCTCTAAACCTCGTGCACTAGATGCAGAAGACCGTCTACAAGCTGCTTTAACGGCCTGGCAAACTAGAGGCCTCTATTGCAGCCTAGAAGCCTGCGTAAATGCCAATACAGTTAGACAGAAGAGTCTTTTTCTACCTCAAGTCGTTGTTAAGCAACTTCAGGATACAGCCAAGAAGACGTTAGATCTACCAGATAGCCTCTAGGAAGACCAGGAGGACGACTATATAAGCAATATAACCGACGATAAGTCCTTAGATAAGGAGGCCAAGCTAATTGGTGGCGGCTAGGGCCAAATTCACCAGCCAACCGAGCTTTAAAATACTAGAAATCGACTTTAGATAGACTTATAAATATATATTTATTGCTTTAAGACTCCCTACTAACGATGCAATAATTTGTAATGGTTTTTACTAGTTATTTGCCACCAAATCGGCATTTTGGCGAATTTTGGTGTTTAAATCGTATAAAATTTAGGGCTTGTGCAAAACCCCAAGTGTCACATTAGTCTAACTTCTTACTTAGTTGTTAACTCTTAAAATTTTTATATAGTAGCTATACTTTATCTCCCTCCTTAGGATCTAGTCCCTTATATCTCTTGGCATTATAGTATCTTTTTTATTCTTTTTTATATTGGTTTAGCTGTTTTATAGAGGTTCTTATAAAAATTTATTAGTATCTCTATTCTTTATTTAGCTGTACTACTTATTTTCTTTACTTGACGTAGTAATAATAATATTCTTAGCTCGTATCTATAGTTCGCCTTAAATATATAAGAGTATATATATTAGATCCCGCCGCGCTTGCAACAAGTTCGTAAGCACTCCATATCTTTTAGCCTATATAGCGACATAAGGGCGGGACACGTTATAAAATAGTAACGTTTCTATTACTTCTTATAGTGTTGTATTATATATAAACTATATAACTACGTCAGGAAAATGGGAGAGTGGTAGAGGCTAGCTAGGGGCTAGCCTGGAGCTAGCCCAGGGTCATTTCCGCTGGATCTGCTAATCTGCTTATATACACTTTTTTACGCTAGCCTAGGGCCACTTTAGCAACCTTATATCTTAAAATTATAATATTTCCCACGACTACAATATTTGCAATATTTCCCACAACTATAATATTTGCAATATTTCCCACAACTATAATGGTCGCAATATTTCCCACAACTGCAATAGTTGCAATATTTCCCACAACTGCAATAGTTGTAATATTTTCCACGACTGTAATAGTCGTAATATTTTCCATAACTATAATAGTTGCAATATTTCCATAACTGCAATAGTTATAATATTTTCCACAGCTATAATAGTTGCAATATTTTCCATAACTGCAATAGTTGCAATATTTTCTATAACTATAATAGTTGTAATATTTCCTACGACTGTAATAGTTATAATATTTCCTATAGCTGTAATAATTATAATATTTTCCATAACTGCAATAGTCGCAATATTCATAATATTTCCTATAGCTACAATAGTTGCAATATTTCTTATAACTGCAATAGTCATAATATTTCCCACGACTATAATACTATAACTGCAATAATCGCAATATTTTTTATAACTATAATAATTATAATATTTTATATAAAAAAAAAAGTATTATGCAATAATTAAAAAGAAAGTAAAATATTATTTATATACCTTAAGGAAGTAACTATATATCTAGGTTATTATCTTTAGGCAATCCTAGCCTTATTTTAACATTGCCATTTCCCTTTTACTATACAGACTCTAAAAATATATTAAATCTGCTATTATCTAGTAGCTTTTCCCTCTTTCTAAGAGTATACTAAAGAAAATCTTTTTCTTTAACGCCTAGCAAGTTTCGCAGTCTATCTTGTATTATTATATATAGTATATTAAGTATATATAGTTTATTATCTAAGTTATAGTACTAAGCAACCCTAAAGCAAGAAGCCTTATGGTTTTAGGTAGGTGGGCTATTTATAGTTATTAGCGGTAAGGAGACTAAGGTTAAGCGTAAAGTGCCCTAGTCAAGTTATTAATATAATGCTTAAAAATATACTTTTGCTTACCCTTTAATTTAGACCTAAATCTTTACTCCTTACTAGTATTACCTTATCCGTATAAGCAAAAGAGGAAAAACTAGTAGGCCCTAAGTTATTACTACTAGAGATAGGAAAGCTATCTATTACTAAGAACTTAAACTTATGCTAGGTTATATATGGCTTAAGCTTATCTAGATTATTGGTGTTATCTATATATGGATTATACACTGCATATATATTATTAACTGGGTTACCAGTCTTGTATATGTGCTTTTAAATAAGACTAGCTATTACCTACAGTAGTTTAGCCTTTCTATTAGAAGCTTGCGCGTCCTATATCTTCCAAATTTAATAGTACATTACTTTATAAATTAGTATCTTATAATATATATATAGATTAAAGTATTGCTTATACCATTTAGTTCTCCTATTATATCTACGTTAACTGTTTACCACGGACCTCCCTCTTTATATTTAGTAAGTGTATATTAAATATAAGTAGTAATTAGTACAATAGTATAAGCCAAAAGTGGGTGAAAATACTTAGATGTCTAAGGATACAAAGCTAGGCCTTTTAAGTTTGGGTTAAAAAAGCATTAAGCAATATACTTAATAATTACAGGTGCTATAAATTATTATTTCCCCTTCTATTATTACTAGGTAAACTCTAGGAGTATATAGTAGGGCTTATAAGCTTTAGATATACGTATGCAAATATATTATCTTTAAGTAGTTAAAAGACTAGAGCTTAGGTATCTAGTGTATTAAAAAACAGATAATGTGTATATATAACTGCATAAATATTACTTAGAATATGGGATCTAAAGTCGCCAACAGAGTTAAATAACTATAGTTTTGCGATATATACTGTATTAGCATTACTTTAAATATTGCTAGTAGGAGGTATAGATTTTAGAGACTTGCCCTATAAGCTTTTTTTAGTTTAGGTAGAGGCTAAATATTGTTAAATATACGCCCCTAATTATTTAAACCAGCCTTTCGCCAAGTATTAATAATTAGTGCGTTTAGGCCCAACTTCTGTCTTTCTAGCTATAAAGAGAGCCTATAGAAAGGATTGAAGTGGCCTATTATAACTATAGCCTGGATAAGCAGCTTAGTATAGGCTAGCACAGGTACGTGTATAGGTATAGAGTTAAACTCGGCCTGCTATTATACTCCCTGCCAGAGTAGTTCTGGTTTATGTCTTAATTGTTTTATACTATTAGTGCTTCTGTCCTTGGTAGTACTTAGTTAATAATAGCGTTTATTAGGCAATATGTTACGATAACCCTATATATATAGGTAAATAGTTAATCTATATACTAGGTATGCAGGCCTTACTATTTTCTAAACTAATGACTTAGAATAGGTAGCAGATTTAAGCTTATACTAAGTTATATTAGTCCTATAGCGAGTGTCTTAAGGGTAATAGGGGTATAGTGGAATCTTATCACTATTGGATTTGTCCTTAGGTATACGCTAGTCTTACTAAGCTTGTTAAAACTATAGGCTCTATCTTATTAGTTATATAGCACTGCTATAAAGCAGATATAGGTTGCACCTAGCTACTAGACGCTGTAATAACCTATATATTAGATAATTTGGCCGTAGTAGAGAATAGTATTGGTTTAATATATTAGTGTTAAAGATATATTTAATGGCCTATAAAAAGAGTACTAATATAGATTATTAATAAGAGAGAGGAGAAAAGTGAAAATTATAAAGGGGCTCTTTAATTTTAAGCCTTACTTACTTAGGCTAAGCCATTTAGCATATCTAGCCGAGCTAGCACATATACGTAACCGTATACATATTAACACTATATTAGAAATATTAGGTATATAAAATATAGCATAGTACGCGGGATAGTTGGTATAATATAAATATAATACTTGCAGAACCTTTGGAGCTCTTGCTGCACCTGGCCTAAAAAGACTAAACCAACCAAAAGAACCCTAAAAAACACCCTAATAATCCCCTAAGATGCATGCATCACAGGGAAGGCACAGGTGGAACGACGGTAGTACGCAGTCACGCGCGACCGCCAGACCTATACCCAACAATGGCCCCCTACAATAACAATAAGGACAGGCGAATACCATACCAAAAAGCGGAAATACTCTAATTAAGAAGGCATCTGACAAAATACAAAGCCTATTAGACGCGTCTAGTATCCGGAACTATAGGGGAGCATCTATTAGCTATTATAAACTAATGCAGCTAGCAGAATGGCTCCAGTCTAGCAAACCTTAGGCGCCCCTCCAGCAAACCCTTAATTAAATCCTCTAACGGCTAAACAAAATTAAAGATAAACAAAACCCCCCCCTACAGGCGAACCGCACCTGGGCTGCCGTAGCTATACTCCCATAGCACAGGGAACCTACCCCCCTAAAAACAACAACCGGGCATATAATTATAATATAACTAAATACAGAAAAGGCAGAGGAACTTAGGGGATAATTAGAAACAGAAGTTCTTACGGAGATTCGCAAGGAGGTCTATAACGCCGTCACAGTCTAACACCTTAGGAGTGGAGATATTAGAGTTACCCTAAAGGACCAATAGGCAAAGGAACGGGCCGTAAAGGCAGGGGACAGGCTAGGAGAGCGTATTGGCATAAAAGTGCTTCGTAAAGATTACCTAGTTGAAGTCCTATCGGTTCCCATAAACCTTAGGGTAGAAAGGGGACGCTAGGCGGACAATACAGCAACTATATAGGAGATAGTAAAATAAACGGAACGCCTTATACCAGGACTCGTAATTACCCAGATCTAATGGCTTTAATAGGAAAATATAAACTAAGCATATAATAAGAACAATAAGAGGATATAAGGGGCGCTAGAGACTTGCTAGGGAGATAACAGACGAACGCATAGCTCCCTTATTGTTAGCGTATATACACTAAGAATGCAAAAACTCCTTATCCAAAAAGGAATAATTATAAATGGCCTTATATACAATATAAGGCTCTATAACCACAGACTATGCCTGGAATGATATTATCGCTGTGTATAATAGGGACACACCTAATCCACATACACAGCACAGGTATGCTGCGGCTACTATGTAGGCCCCCATAATACAAGACAATGTATAAATTAAGACTAAATAAAATGCGCGAACTGTTACTAAAGCACATATAAGGCGTAGGAGAGAGAAGACTGCATTAAATATAGAAGACGAAAGGAAAGGGCTTAACAGCTACGGGAATAACTGCATACTAGGTTATACAAATGGAAATAATAGGCGATAAGCTAGGGGGACGCAGGTGTCTTCCTAGCGTTTCCTACCTTTAATACTAGGGGGCTAAGCCAGCTATCCCAAGCCTTAATGGGCTAAAAGTGATGCTGTGCAATATTACCAGACTAAACAGGGATATAAGGGACATATAAGACATAAGGGAGAGGACGCCCAGTAGGAAGACCCCTATAGACGGCTATAGTAAGTTCAAGGCCGGGATAATTAAGAATTAGATTTAACACGGTAAATATAACACACGCAGCTGGCTTATAAGGGGCATACAGCTAACTGGCAAGAATGGGGGAAGAACTGGAGGCAATAACAAACTCAGATTTAGAAAGGCTAGTAGGAACACAAGATATAGAAATAGAAAGCTCTATATAAAATAAGTAGTGGCCAGGGAGTAAACATAGGAGATAGAAGTTCTAAATATTTCAGAGAAAGTAGAAACAGAAGAAGTAAGGAGTAAAGAAGAGGCGAAGGACCCCCACCAGGGGTCCGCCACTTGACCATTATATAGTATAACTGCAGTAATATAAACCACCGTCTAGCAAGGCCCCTACTAGACAGTTTAGACCCAGAGAAATACCATATTCTTGCTATATAAGAGCCGTATTATAATACCTACACATAATTAATATACTGCCCCTAAGGATTCCAGCTCCTATATAAACCAAAAGCAGCCATACACGTATGCTTTATAATTAGCAAAAATATCAGCCTTACCTTATAGTCATAGCAGGCAGTTAACCCAGATATTACAGTTATAACCATTTAGACATATAGGGGACTAGTACAAATTATTAATGTCTATAACCCTAGGGTTAAAGGGGTAGCATAAATAGAGAATATTATATCTATAATAAGCTTGCTAGAAACTGAATACGTGGAGTCCATCCTACTAAAAGACATGAACCTCTACTACCCACGGTGGGGGGGCATCCATATTGCTACTAATTAACAGGCAGAGTGCCTACTAAGAGCTATAAATAATAGGGGCCTTAAGCTAGCTACCCCCCCCAGGTACAATTATATGGTAACAGGGCACTGCCAAAAGTATAATTAACCTCACAATTATAGACAAAAACCTATACTAGAGACTCGAAAGGTGCTCCCCTAAAGAAGAATAGGCATTTACCTTAGACCATATCCCTATCCAGATACAACTAGATCTAGACATTAAGGCGTAACTAAATAGCAAAAGATACGCAATAAGGAAGCTTAACATAGATAGCTTTCTTAATACAATTAAATAACAACTCTAAGACCTAGAAGAAATCCACCTAATACTAAACAAGTAAAGCTTATTGGCTACCCCTAAGGAAATTAATTAAAGACTAGAAAGGATCTAGGCAGTAATTAAAAGCGGGCTAGAAGAGCACTGCCCAGTTTTAAAACCAGGCCCCTATACACAACATGTATAGTCCGCACAGTGCGCGGCCCTTATAGCCGGCCAATAATAAGCAAGGAGGAAATATATAAGCAGCCACAATTCTAAGGACGAGAGACAATATAAAGACACAAAAAACCAGCTAAAGAATACCCTAAGAAAAGAAGCAAGGAATAACTGGAGACAGTTTATAAATAAACATACTATTAACCTAAGTCTCCCCTATAACAAGGGCCTTTAGACCATAGCAAAATGGGTAAAGAAAAAGGCGGGACGCCTAGTAGAAGATCTATATCTACCACCCCTACAAAGAGCAGGCGAACTATAGGCCACAAGTAATAATAACAAGAAGGCAAAGATCCTTATAGAAAGATTTTTCCCTTAACCGGCTTTAGTAGACCTTAGCGACATTACTAGTAAAACACCGGTGACTTACCTAAGAGTTAACAGCGATATAACAACTAAAGAAATGGCCAGAACCATTAGCCGCCTCTTAAATAATATAGTACTAGGACTAGATAGGATCCCAAACAAAGCCCTAAAGACCTATAGACCACTTATAGCACCTTAGCTTGCAGACATAGCCAGAGTATGCTTTATAATAGGCTACTACCCACGACTTAGAAGATCTATGACAATGGTTATCTTACAAAAAGAAGGTAAAGCAGACTACTTAATCCCAGGAAGCTACCGCCCTATTGCCTTAAAAAACACCCTAAGCAAGATCTTAGAAAAGGTTATAGCGGACCACATAGTAGACACGGTAGAGGAACACGCCCTACTACCATAAAGCCAAATGGGGGCAAGAAAGAATCACTTAACGCTATTAGCACTTACACTACTCGCTACTACCATTAAAACTGCATGGGCTATGCAAAAGGACTTTATAGTATTAATACTTAGCCTAGATATTAGCGGCGCCTACAATAATATACCCCATAAGCGTCTCCTATATATCCTTAGGGCAAAGGGCTTCCTAGAATAGATCATTTAGTTTATTTAAGGATTTATGGGCCAGAAAGAAATGTTACTAGTCTTTAGCGGATACCAGAGCCCCCCTATTACAGTCGTAATAGGAATACTACAAGGATCACCTCTATTACCTATACTCTTCCTCTTCTTTATAAGCAACCTGCTTAACACCTTTAAGGAAGGGGTAACCTAGGGGATAGGCTTTGTTAATGACACAAACCTAATTATATATAGGCTAACAGCCGCAGAGAACTGCAGGACACTAGAGAAAGCCTATAACACCTATATAGAATAGGCAAGACAACATAGAGTCCAATTCTTACTAGAGAAATACCAGCTAATCCATTTTATAAGAAAACGTAACCAATCTGCAGATCTTTAGCATATAATCCATATCTAAGGCTTTAGGGGTTAACCGGTTCAAGGCCTAAGGGTATTAGAAGTATAGGTAGACAGCAAGCTCCAATAGAGCGCATATGCGGCATAAGCGGCCTGTAAGGGCTAAGCATAGTATATTGCCATGTCTAGGATCGTTAATTCTATATAGGGTCCATGCTTCTAGAGGTTATGCCTACTATATATAGCAGTTGTCTAGCTAACCATAACGTATAGATCTAGCATTTAGGCCACTAGAGAAACTAAAAAAGGCCCCCCTAAATTACTCCTTAAACCACTCTAAAAGGTCCAAACAGCCTGCCTTAGGAGTATAATAGGCGGGTATAAGCAAACAGCCACAGTACTGCTTAAGAAGGAAGCCAATATTCCCCCCCTATAACTATATATTAAAGCCGATGCAATGCAAAGGGTGTAAAAGGAACGCAACTCTAACATTATAAAGTATATTAAGACACGCCTAAATAAACTATAGAGGGACCCTAGGGTGCCCTATAGGAGAAGGAACTAACAACCCTAAAGTAGGGAAGATATATTAGGAAAATAGGTGGAGAAAGTAGAAGAAAAATGGTGCGGCGCTAGGGCCTAGGCCTATATAGAGGAGAAAGGGAGACATATAAAAGGCCAGTAAAGATAATAGTAAGGGAGAGAAAGGAGCTAAAGTAGAGCATAAAAGAGTACTAGAAAACTATCTACCGCAACACAATACTGGTTGGACCGACGCTGGAGAGATAAATAGGAGTTAAAGGTATAGAGGCAGACTTAGGTAAGGGGAACCCAAGCTATAGCATAGGTAATGCCATAGGGGGTAAATACCTAAGGGCTCCAAGAGGGCCTAACAAAGGCAGAAAATACAATAGCAACACTCTTAAGGACAGGAATAATAGGACTAAAAGATTAGCTTTACTAGGTAGGTGTCCTAATAGATAGCCTAAGGTGTAAATATAGCTGGCTAAAACAGACACCAAAATATATAATACTGTTATACCCCTTATGTACCAGCCAAGAAGCAATGCTCTTAGCAGCTAGCATAGAAAACTATAATACACTACTCTCAATATAGAAAGGCCTTAAGGCGGCTACCCAGTGGCTTATTAGCTAAAATATACTAGACCAGTTCCGGGTTGCAAAGGAAATAGCAATAAAAAGCAAAGGGGCGAGTAATAGGCGCCCCCTAATAACTCTACAGGAGTAGAGTACAGTGTGTAATACTAGCGCGTCCGTAGGTTTGTTACAGCAGCAGTAGTTCCTAAGGAGGTCAAAAAGTAAGGTAGTAGAGCACCACTAGTGACTTGTAGGCGACTCACAAGCGAGCCCCAAAAGGCGGGGAGATGGATCACGGGGTTTTCTTAAATAGAGTTTTCTCCCTATATGTATATAAGGAGTAGTCCGCGTGGGCCCAACAGGGATCTGAATCGGACGTTAAGCAATGAATAATAATAATAATATAAATATAATATTAGGCCCTTGGTTTTTTTTAGGCTAGATAGAGGTCTCCTATTTCCGCTTTAACTTATTACTTACTAATTCTACTTTATATATAGAAACCATTGGCCTAAGTATACCACTAATTTCCTATACAGATGCCCTTAAACCCCTAGGCCTAAAATAGTTCCTCTCTAACTCTAGTTGTATTTCTAGTAGCTTTAATAATAAATAGCTTATAACGGCTTATAGTATAATAGTTTCAATATGTGTAAGTATAGTGGCCGGGTGTAGTATACCTATTTAAATGCGTTAGAATATTTCCAATATTGCTAAAATTGCTTATATAATCTATCTTACCTTAGTCTTTATATCTTACTATAAAATAAAAACGATTAAGTCCTTTGGTATATATTTTATCCATAGCAGCCCTCTAGGTCCGTTTAGTAAGAACTTCTATCTCCCTTCCTTGGCTATTGCAATAGAAAATTCCATGTTTTATGGGATTAAAGCTAATATCTTCTAAAAGTATACTAGTAAATAGACTAAAGTCTAGATCAGTTAACGTAATCTTATTATCTAGTGTACTACCGGCCATAAAGTATCTACAACTACATAGTATTTCCTAGCCATCTCCTTTGTAGACTACTTTAGTTTGCACCGTCCTAAATATAAGGCTATTCCGAGCAACCAACTCTAGGTCTTCTTTGCTTAGCTAGCATATATTAGTTGATTTAAGATAATACGCAATGGACTTAATTTGTGTTAAGGTTATTACTCTATCTAACACTTAACGCTTCCAATTGTTATTATATTTTTAGGTAATTATGAATAGATACCTACTCTGCCAAGATTCTAGTATGCCTATAAAAATAGTAGGAAATGATTTAATTACATTACAAAACACCTAATTAAGTCTTAACCAGTTCCTGACCTTATTTAATTATAAACTAAGTATTTAAATATCTGCAAGTCCCTATTCTATAGTGGAATAAATATCGCTATATAATATTTTATTAATTTTTAGATCTAGGTAGATAAACTTTATTAACCAGTTCTTTATTACGTGGGCCTTATATACTAAAGAAAGTAATATAGGTTCAGATTGCTATTTTTTTTGCGCTTAAATACCTAGTATAGTGCTGTCAATTATCGTTGGGTTGTTTATAATAGTTGTTATAATTAAGCGTAAGGGAAAAGGAGTTATATAGCGGCTAAACCTAAATAGGTATATCTACCGATTATTTATAATATTTATAATATATTATATTTATTACCTCTCTTATAATATTTATATATATACAATAACCGTAATATCTTTATCATATATACTTAGAGCTAGGTATTATAAAATATATTATAATTAGTATACTACAAAGGCAGTTCCTACTTAGCTAGTAGTACTAATTAAGCCAATTAAGTATATAGAAGAAACCGTCTATACCCTACTATATAGCCTTACTAATAGAACCCAGTTCTAATATATATTAAGTAATCTCAAGTATCAAGGCACTAGAAAGGTGCTTCTTTTTAATATAATACTTTAGCGCTTTAGAGAAAGCGCCTAGTGTAAAGATCTTATGTTTCTTAGCCCACTATTAAATATATACCTCTATATTAACCTTATTAGATACAGCCCTAATATCTATAACTTTATCTTCTAGCTATTTAATCCTATAGGCACGTCTAAATGCCTAAGCTTTAACTACGGGCAGCGGCTATAGCTTAAATATAAACACCTTGCTTGTTTTAATTAGAGTATATACTTTAGATATAAGACTGGTAGTTAATACAAGGAATCTTAGAGTGGGGTCATTTTCAAATTCTTTAATAATACTCTCTCTTTTTTCTATTTTAAGCTTACCGCTAACTAACTCGCAGCTACCTAGTCTGTACCTATTAAGAAGATACTAATCCAGCGTTAAAATATAAACACATTGCTTTAAAAATAGACAAGACGTACCAGATATATAATAAAGGCGGCTACAGGGAATACTATAAAGACGACTAACTTTTTAAAATAACCTTTATAGTTAGTCCCTAGGTAAGCAAAAACTATCTTTAAGGCATCTATTTTTAAATTTAAAGCCACAATAAAAGGTAGTTCTCGCTTAAATATAGACTGCTTAGGGTTCTTATAATAGTCAAGCATATAGCCTTTATTTTTATCTCTTTCCAAAAATGAGCTAGTAAAAGGCATATTAAAATCTTTGCCCTTATTTTTCCAGAGTTGCAGTTCTAGGAAGTTCGTAAAGATTTAAAGCTTGTGGGCAAATGCTAAGCTGGACTAGTATGGTTTCGTGGATTTTTAATTAGTGTTTAAACCTTTCCGCTTCCACTTGGCTAGTTTCTTCTTATATACTATATTGATCTCTTTCTTTAGTTCGTCTATAGCCTTATTTAATTGCTTTAAGACCTCGCCTATATACTTAATATGAATATTCTAGTCTACTTTTTATGCGTTAATCTTAATTAATAGTTTATTATTAAACCATTATATATTTATAGAGCGCCTAATTACAAATTGCAAAACAATATCACAAAAACCGTTAATAATAGCCGCCATTTCTTTCTCAGCCTCCTTTAATAGCTTGGCTTTTATTTAAACCATTTTATTTATTTTTGCCTATAGCGCACGGATATTAGAACCAAGTAGTAGTTTATAATTAGGCTTTTCTACCCATTCTTTATCCTGCCCTATTGCTAAGGTTTGCAGAAAGGCAGTGAGATTACTAGGGCTAGTGCTTACTAGGGTGCCCAAATATCCCCAGAGGTAGATATTATTTAGTAAAGCCTAAAACGCAAGCTATCTGGTTATAGTCCATAACTAAGTTTAGCTATTCTTAGTGGTATAAAACTTATTAAGAAACACATAGAGCCATACTACTATGTTTAATCAATAGCGTGCCCTAGGCAGAATCTTGCCTAGTAAGTACAGGAATTATTATTTCCAGTATCTAATAGTCGTGGCAATAATAAAGCGGGATAAGTTAGTGGGAGGATTATATAATATATCGTCTAGGTTATCTAGATTAGGCTCTATATAGCTAAGAAGGAATTTAGAGTTACCTTTCCGGCACTCCCAGGCCATTTTTGTATAGTTGCTATATATAATTCGAAACTAAATATCCGCGGTGCCCTTATTCTTACCCATGTTCTCACGCATTATAGTTAAGTAATTTTCGCTAAATACTAACTTAATGTTCTTTTTCCATGCTAATAGAGCTTTAGGTGGTGCTATTATAAGCATTAGGCTATTAAGTCTTTTAAATACGGAGTACGGATTCTTGTTAATATATATATACTAAATTGGCAGGCTACCCTATAAGGGGCATTGCGCATCCTTGGCTTCCCTAGCAAAATAAGTAAGATATAATCTATCTTTTTTTATTTAGGAATCCTAAATAGCCTATTAATTAATAACAATTAATCTATTTAATAGATGGGTAAGAATTGCAGTAATTATCTTACCTAAGCCTATCTAGTCCGCGTATATACCGCTATTAATATTATATTTTTCGTTTACGATCTAGTAATAGGCAGCAATTAGTTGACATTTTTTTGCTCTAAAGGATTTTGTAACTGGCTATAGCAGCAATAAAAGGCTATCTACGTTAAGGTTGGTGTTAGGATTAAGACAGAGGTATCTACATACCTCTAACTATAGAGTTTCGTTAATACGTTCGTATTCCTTCTTTATCGCCTAGTTAAAACTAGAATTTAAGCAAAAAAAAAAAAATTAGTTTTAAATTAAGAGAGCATCTATATTAAATATATTAGATATATACATGTATATACGTCCAAAGAATGTGGTATTAGGATCATTCCCCTCCTTATTATCCGCATGGTTCTTAAAGTCATTTTTGGCCTTATTACCTATATTAGGGAGGGGATCGTTATTATTTTTATTATCACTACTATTATTAGACAATATTTCTATAACGTTTATTATATTTTTTTTATTTTTTTTTAACCTATACAATCTTCTCAATTTTATAGAGTTCTGTAGTATCTGCCAACGCTAGTAGCGGAGGTGGTTAGCTATTAGAAGCATTTTTATCGCCCTACTTAGAGGTTCCACCCATTACAGTATCCTTTCCGCTAATAGTAGTAGCCTTAACAACACTAGGCATAGGCTGGTTGCTATTATTAGGAATACTAGTATAGATTAAAGGCGGGTTGGTTATAGTAGCGTTATTACTAGAACTAGTAGATATTCTAGTGACAACTAGTTTCTAGATATTAGTCTAAGGCATTATTAGTATGGAAGCTACGCTCTCTAGGTTTAAATATAGGTCTAGTATAGTCCATCTATTTAATTAGGATATAGCTAGATTAAATATTAGCAATATACTAAAAGAGCTGTAATACTTATAATGTGAAGCACTTATGTAGAGGTTAGACTTCTAGCTTTAGCATCTATAAACTAGAGTTTATAGCATTGCTAATTGCGGTAGCTAACTCTTCTTTATTTCTAATAGGGCCAAAGCTATCCTATAAACACTTAGTATTAAAGTTAATGGAATAAAACGCGCTACTAGATATAGTGGCTTTTAATATAAGCTTATCCTAAGATAAACTATCCAGCGTCCAATTAGTGGACCTATAAAACTTATCTTTTATAATAGCTTGGAGACGAAACCAAGTAACGGCAGCATTAGAACTGTGAGATATATATATAGTGCACGCTAATAGGGTTACGTCACTCTTAATATAGTATAGTAAGATCCCAGTATAAGGGTTAGCTTTAGGTATTTCCGGCTTTACTTAATAATACTTCTTATAACCTTTCTAGTTTTTATTTAGGCGTAGAGGAATTAAGTCTAAGTTATCTTTTAGGTCTGTTAATAGAGTTAGCCTTTTTTAACTTAGTAGTTCTAATTTTACTCTTAATTTATTTAACTTTATCCTTATAATAAGTGCCAAGTAGCTTCTCCCTATAAACGTTTAATTAGAACACTGCTTAAAGGCGTTAATCTTAGCAAGTGTAATTGCTTTTATATTACTACGGATCTCAGTCTAGCGGTATTGTTTGGCCTTAAAATATCCATATTTTTTAAGTATCTTTTAAAGCTGGGCCTTAGCTATACGCAGCCTAAACACATTAATTGCTAAACCCTAATAAACTATTACATCTAATGGCTGGATAGTAGCCAAGGCGTACTAGACAGGATGCGGGTATAAAAGTTTATTATTAGCGATAGGCTATACTTCGGGACCTATAATGGCGGGTTAGTATAAATAGCAAAAGGATAAACTAGCTTGGCCTTAATGGCCTATATAGTTTAACTTACTAAGCTTACTTTTCTAAGAAGCCATTATAAAGAGTCTCCTCTTAATAATATCCAGTATAAGAAGATATTTGTACTAGAATAAAAAAAGTTAAATGGTAGACTTATAATAAAAGACATATGGTAGAAAAGGCCTACTAACTATATAGGTAAATAACTAATAACTAAGATTGCATTAGTAAGGTAAATCAATTCAAGAATTAAACTAAAATAAAATAAATAGTTATTGCGCGTAATATTGGCAATATTAGGCTGGGTATAACAGATTAAATAAAAATAATAAAAATATTGTATATATTTGCGTGGATCTAGTAATATACCCTAGATTAGGGATTCTAGGGAAGCAAAACCTATTAGTGCTAGGTGCAGCTAGGATGTAAAAAAGTAATAAGTTAAGCCTATAATTATTGCAGATATAAAATACCTTAAGTATACAATGCAGTACGTTAGTATTTACAATATTGCAAAATATATTAATGTGATGGCCTAGTAGTGTGCCCTAAGTTAGGGATTAAGGGAACCAGAACTTAGGTAGTGCTGCTAAGAGGTAGGAACCAAGGTTGCAATATTACGACTATTATATATATAGTATACCTTAGGTATGCGATACAGCACGCCAATATTTGCAATATTATAAATAGTACTAACACACGGGTCTAGTGTTATGCCTTAAAGCTAGGTGGTGCTACTAAGAGGCAGGAACCAAGGTTGTAATATTACAACTATTGCATATATAGTATGCCTTAGGTATACAATACAGTACGCTAATATTTGCGATATTGTAAACTATACTACTGTATAGGTCTGGTGCTATGTCCTAGAGCTAGGTAGTGCTGCTAAAAGGCGGGAACCAAGGTTGCGAATAGGCGATATTGTAACTATTGTATATATAGTATACCCCAAGCACACGAATTAGTGTATAGATATTTATAATATTGCAAACTATATATCTATCTATCTATCTATTACCTACTCTCTATATTAGAACAAATTTCCCCTTACCTTAACTATATACTAGCCCTTAACCTATTTTAAGGTAAACGCCGCAATGGTATATATACTAGTAAGGAGTTATAGATATCTTACGCTAATTGGTTATTACAGATAAATAAAAGGCTTGGGTATATAGCTACCCTAGCTAAGCGTACTAAGCGTCCCTATATTAAAAAGGTGTTACTAAAGAACGGAGATAGAGCTATAAAGCTAGCTCTAAAGCCGTAAAAAAAGAAGGCGGCAGATAGTTACTAAAAGGATATTAAAGGGTTTCTAATTAAGTAAGAGAAGAATAGTAAGGCAGCTAAAGCTATAAAGACAGTTTAGCTACCTTTTAAGAAGCCTTTGCCAACCTATTCTGTTCTGCCGGCCGCTAGAAATGCCACTATATATAGTCTAGAGAGAACTAAGTTGAATAAAAATAGTGCCGTAGAGATAGCTGTTACGGAAACTAGAAAACTATAAAAGGGGGACCTCTTTAATATTATAAGTCAGACAATTAGTCGCATAAAGGAGAAGTAGAATACTTTATAGACTGTATTAGCTACTAATTGCCAGAATATTAAGAGTTTAAAGACTAATATTAAAGAACTTTAAAAAGCTAAGAAGGCTTAAAATATATTTACCGTTAATCTAATCTGGGACGCCCAAGTAATAAAGTAGGACTATAACTCCAAGGTTATAAAACTATATTCCCAACTAACCAAAGCGCATAATAATGTAAATTAGAGAAAGGTAATGTTTTAAGAGCTTTTAGCGAAGTATAAGGCACTAGATGCAACAGTCTTATCTTATTTAAGATTAGTTAATTATTGGCGTAATAAGTCTACTGTAATATCTAAAAAGTTAGTTAAATCCATGCAAGAATTGGAGGTTATAAGAAGCATATAAAATTTAATAGAGGATTTTTAGACGCTTAAGCGCGACCAACTAAAGGCGGAGCTAGATCGTATAAAGACAGCCTAATTAGCCCTAGAAATCCGTCTTATAAAGGAGCGCGATAAGTTAAAGGCAGAAATTAAATAGATTAAGAAAGCGCCGCTAGAACTAGTTACGCTAAAGCATAAGTAAGACTAGCTTAATACTAAGTTTAAGGACTTAAAAGAGTCTAAGACAGCTAAACTAGACGCTGTAAACTAAAGACTTAATAGTATCTAGAAAAACCTTATCCGTAAATAGCTCTTCAAAGTCGCAAGCGACGTTGGTAACTATGCTGGTTTAATAGCCAACAATTATTATAAAGAGGTTGGCTAAGTAATTAAGAAGCTAAAGAGTAAGCTATAGAACGGCGGTCTGACGAAAATCTAATAGGGGTTAGTAAGAAGCTTTTAAGGTAATTATAACGGCAAATGCCTAAAACTGAGATGGGATAGGGCTTTTACTCTATATATTTGCTATCCTGGTTATTTAAAGGATCTTAGGTAGGCGGTGTATAATATAGAAATTCAATTAAGGTCGCATAAGTAGTGTGATAAGCTATTAGAAATAAAATAAACTTAATAAAAACATTATTATATAGGTTTAGGGGTGTACACAGGGTCGCAGAAACTATAACTCTAGCAGTAGGCAAGATTTTAAATATTGCATATATAGCATGTAATGCATATTAATATTTGTAATATTGCAAGAAGTACTAATGCGTGGGTTTTAGTAGTGTGCCCTTAAACTAGAATCTGGTAGTAAGTATATAATATAACTCGCTAATATTATTAGAGGCCTTTTAAACAGCGTTAAAGACTATATTATCCTGTATAAACCTATAAATTTAAAGGCCTACACCCGCCTATAAAAGCACTAAAATTAAGCACTATTAACGTTTTATTAATAGGTTATTAATAAAAACTCTATAAATAGGATCTTTAAAGTTTAACACTACGCCAAGTATTATAGCCTTCCTATAGTAATAGAGCAACCCCAAATTCTCCTAGTACTTAACGCTAAGTCTTATTACATTGCCGCTAAGTCTTATAAGCCTTATTATATCGTCGCCGAGTAGTATAAGCCTTATTATATCATTGCCAAGTCTTATTATATTGTTGCCAAGCCACCTAGCCAGATCAAGCAATTAAACGTCGCGATTTCAACTCTTAGGCGTAGTAGGTTTAATTCTCATCTGTAACATGTCTAGAACAATAAAAAAGAAGGTTTTTTCTTATAAAATTACGTATTAGCAATGGCTTTAAATTATAAATATTATATTTTTAATCAAATCTTAAGGCCTAATTTTATAAGTTACGCTTCTTGTTATATATATATGAGATAACTGTTTTTAATCTTATTAGGCTAGCTCCAAATCGCAGCAATTATATTACTTACCGTATTACTATACCGCGAGGACTTTTAGTTGTGATCTTATAAATTTAATTAAAATATAATTCTTATAATTAAACATTTCTATATGCAACACCATGCCAAGGATTATGATGCAGATTGCCTAAATATAGCTTTATTACAATATAACAGCTCTATACCAATTAATTAATCTACAGCTCTAAAATCTAGATTTACAATACTAAAAATAAGCTCTAAGCCACTGATTTTATACTAGTAGAAGTAAGAGGCCTTAGTAGGCCTTAGTGTTAAAGTCGTTAATAATAACTTTATCCCTCTTAATCTGGATCTAGCTAGCTACAAGACAGTAGGTGTTCTTACTATATTTATATCTAGGGGATTAAACAAAGAGTGGGGTGTAAGAATATTGCGCTTATTGCAAATATAACATACTAGGCGTATTATAAATGCAAATATAGGGAATACGGTAAATATAATTAACTTCTATAGATTACATTTGTGAGTAGGCCCAAGTTTAGTAAAAATAGTCTTTAGGGTATCTATATTTGGGCTTATCTATACAGAAGAGTTTAACTTACTATAAAGGATTAAATTGTTAAGGTTCTTGTAACGGCCAAGGGTATAATTTTATTTATTATTATCTTAACAAGTATATAGGTGTAATAAATATATTAAAACCTTAACCTTTATAATTTAATTATGCTATTCTAAAAAACTGGCATAGATATAAAAGGCTTTCTATAATGCCACACTAAGCTAATATTATTCTATAGTTCCGTATAACGGTTTTAATACTCTATATATCCAAGCGACTAATTTCTTACTATATAGTAGCTTAAACTTTGCTTTAAGGTTATAAGTGGCCTTGTTTATCTGCTTTATAGCGGAGGGATTATAGGTGGTATGGGAGTTCTAGTTAGTTCGCGTCGCTTTAATCTAAATAAGCAGTTCCTTAATAAACTATTTTATCTTTATTAAACATCTAATAACAAACTAGGGGATAATATTATAGAAGCTGTCTATAATCTCTTATATTTCCTTCCTAGCACCTTTAGTTAGCTTTACTTTTGTTCTAACTATCCTATTAACACTTCCCTACAGCACGTAGACATTAGGACCGAGTAGTAGATTATAACTAGGCTTACTTTCCTATTTATCACCCTGCCTTATTAATAGAGTTTCTAGAAAGGCGCCAAAATCACTAGAAATAGCGCCTCTTAGAGTACTGGAATATTACTAAATAAGGGCATTGTCTAGTTAGCTAATTTTTACGGACCTATTAATTAACTACTAGCTTTAAGTTAAGCGCTTCTTAATATAATAGAATTGGATAAGATATATATAGTGCTATATAATAGGGCATTTTAGACTTTATAGTCTGTGTTATTTATACCTAGTAGACTTAAGAGATTTTGTTTAACACTTTAATATTATAGTAATAATAAAATCCAGATAAGCTAATAAGTGGGGTATAATATTTAACGTTAGAGGTATCCGCATTAAGAATATTAGAGAGGAACCCATAGTATATTTTATTATAGTTGTTATAGATTAGCTAAAACTAAGTATCCCTTCTACTATTTATATCTAAGGATTTGCGTATATTTTTAATACGTTAATAGCTAAGCCCTACTTTTATATCGTTCGCCCAGGCTAATAAATATCTAGGTAGTGCTATAAGAAGCATTAGGCTATTAACTCTCTAAATTTAGAATATGGATTCTTACTAATATACGTACACTACCTTTGTAATCTATCCCATAAGGAGCATTACGCGCTTTTAGTTTTCCCTCTAGAATAAGTAAAATATAATCTATCTTTTTTATTTAGGAATCCTAAATGGCCTATTTAATAATTAATAATAATTCATTGCTTAACGTCCGATTCGGATCCCTATTGGGCCCACGCGGACTACTCCTTATTTACATATAGGGAGAAAACTCTATTTAAGAAAATAAGAAAACCCCATAATCCATCTCCCCGCCTTTTGGGACTCGCCTATAAGGCGCCTATAAGTCACCTATAGTGCTCTACTACCTTACTTTTTGACCTCCTTGGGAACCACTGCTGCCGTAACAAGCCTACGGACGCGCTAGTATTGCAAACTTAACTCTACTACTATAGAGTCATTAGGGGGCGCCTGATACTCGCCCCCTTACCTTCTATTACCATTTCCTTTGCAACCCGGAACTGGTCTAGTACACTTTAGTTAATAAGCCACTGGGTAACCGCCTTAAGACCTTTTTATATTAAGAGTAGTATATTATAGTTCTCTATGCTAGCTACTAAGAGTATTGCTTCTTGGTTGGTGTATAAGGGGCATAATAGTATTACGTATTTTAGTGTCTGTTTTAGCCAATTATATTTGTATCTTAGGCTACCTACTAGGACACCTACCTAGTAGAGCTAGTCTTTTAGTCCTATTATTCCTGTTCTTAAGAGTGTTGCCATTATATTTTCTACCTTTGTTAGGCCTTCTTAGAGCCCTTAAGTGTTTACCCCCTATAGCGTTAACCATGCTACGGCTTAGGTTCCTCTTGCCTAAGACAGCCTCTATACCTTTAACTCCTATATACCTCTCCAGCGTTGGTCCAACCAGTATTGTATTATAGTAGATAGTTTCCTAGCGTTCTTTTATACTCTACTTTGGCTCCTTTCTCTCTCTTACTGTTGTCTTTGCTGACCTCTTACGCGTCTCCCTTCCTCCTCTATATAGGCCTGGGCCCTAAAGTAGCACTATTCTTCTTTTACTTTCTTTACCTGTTTCTCTAATATATCTTCCCTACTTTAGGGTTGTTGGTTTGTTTTCCTATAGGGGGCCCTAGGGTCCCTCTATAGTTTATTTAGGCGTGTCTTGATATACTTTATAACATTAGAGTTGCGTTTATTTTGCGCCCTTTACATTACAGCGGCTTCAATATATAGTTATAGGGGGGGAATATTGGCTTCCTTCTTAAGCAGTGCTGTGGCCGTTCGCTTATACCCTCCTGTTATACTCCGGAGGCAGGCTTTTTAGACCTTTTAGAGTGGTTTAAAGAGTGATTTAGGGGGGCCTTTCTTAGTTTCTCTAATGGCCTAAATACTGGACCTATACGTTATAGTTGGCCGGACAACTGCTATGTATAGTAGGCGTAACCTCTGGAAGTATGGTCCCTATATAGAATTAACAATCCTGGATAATACAATATACTGTGCTTGGCCCTTACAGGCCGCTTACACCGCATATACGCTCCACTAGAGCTTGCTGTCTACCCATACTTCTAATACCCTTAGGCCCTGAACTGGTTAACCCCTAAAGCCTTAGATATAAATTAAATGTTAGAGATCTGCAGATTAGTTGCGTTTTCTTATAAAATAGATTAGCTGGTATTTCTCTAGTAAGAATTGGACTCTATATCATCTTACCCATTCTATATAGGTGTCATAGGCTTTCTCTAGTGTTCTATAATTCTCTGCGGCTATTGGCCCGTATATAATTAGGTTTATGTTGTCGATAAAGCCTATCCCCTAAGTCGCCCCTTCCTTAAAGGAGTCAAGCAGGTTGCTTACAAAGAAAAGGAAGAGTATAGGCGAGAGGGGTGATTCTTATAGTATTCCTATTGCAACTGCAATAGGGGGGCTCTGGTATCCACTAAAGACTAGTAATATTTCTTTCTGGCCTATAAACCCTTAAACAAATTGTACAATCCATTCTAGGAAGCCCTTTGCCCTAAGGATGTATAGGAGGCGCTTGTGGGGTACGTTGTTGTAGGCACCACTAATATCTAAGCTAAGCATTGATACTACGAAGTCCCTTCGCATCGCCCATGCAGATTTAATGGTGGTAGCGAGTAGCGTAAGTGCTGATAGTGTTGAGCGGTTCTTTCTTGCCCCTCTTTGACTTTGTGGTAGTAGGGCGTGTTCCTCAGCCGTGTCTGCTATGCGCTCCGCTATTACCCTTTCTAAGATCTTACTAAGGAAGTTTTCTAAGGCAATAGGGCGGTAGCTTCCTGGGGTTGAGTAATCTGCTTTGCCTTCTTTTCGTAGGACAACTGTCGTCATGGATCTTCCAAGTCGCGGGTAGTAGCCTATAGCAAAGCATGCTCTGGCTACATCTGCAAGCCAGGGTGCTATAAGTGGTCCACAGGTCAAATGGCCTATTTATTAACATTAATCAATTAGTTTAGTAGATGGGTAAGAATTATAGTTACTGTCTTACCTAAACCCATCTGGTTAGCGCGTATACCACTATTAACGTTGTCTTCTTTAAATACAATCTAACAATAGGCGGCAATTAGTTAATATTTTTTCTCCCTAAAGGATTTTGCAATTAGCTATAATGGCAATAAAAGGCTATCTATATTAAGGTTAGCGTTAGGATTAAAACAGAGGCATCTACATACCTTTAGCCATAGATTTTTATTAATATACTTACATTCTTTCCTTATTGCTTAGTTAAAGCCAGGATTTAAACTAAATAAATATTAGTTTTAAATTCGGAGAGCGTCCATATTGAATATATTAAAGATATATACACATATATATATTTAAAAAACATAGTATTAGGATTACTAATATTCCTTTTATTCTTATAGTCCACAAAGTTGTTTTTAGCGCCATTACCTTTACTAGGGAGGGGAGCGCTATTATCTTTATTATTACTGCTGCTAGTAAATTCCACGTCTAGGCGTTATCTAGAGTTGTTATATTATTTTCTAATTATACTATCTTCTTAATCCCGCACAGCTTAGGGGTATCTACTAATACCAGTGGCGGAGATAGCTAACTTCTAGAAGTATCCATATTGTCCTTTTTAGATTACAGTATTATTTTCACTAATAGTAGTAATCTTAGCATTACTAGCCGTGGACTAGTCGCTATTTTTAGAAATATAGGTAGGGATCGACAGCGAGTTAAATAGGGTGGCATTATTACCAAAACTAGTAGATATTTTAGTAGCGACTAGTTTCTAAACACCAGTTTAAGGTATTATTAGTATAGAAGTTATGCTATCTAGGGTTAGAAATAGGCCATTTATAACCTATATATTTAATAAAGATATAACTGGATTTAAATATTAGTAATATACTATAAGAGCTAAAATACCCATAATATAAAGCACTTATATAGAAGTCAGACTTCTAGCTTTAGCATCTATAAGCTAGGGTTTATAGCATCGCTAATTTTAATAGCTAGCTTTTTTCTATATTAGGTAGGACTATAGCTATTATAAGGGCGTTTAGTGTTAAAGCCTATAGGCCAAATCTTACTACTAGGTATAGTGGTCATTAATATAAACTTGTCCTAGTATAGGCTAACTAGTATCTAGTAGGCGGACTTATAAGGCTTCTACCTTATAATAGATTAGAAATAAGACTAAGTAACGACATAAACAGTACTAGAATATATTATTATAGAGCAAGCCTATAGAGTTACTTTACTCTTAATAAAGTGCGGCAAGATCCTACTTAGGGCGTTAGCTAGAGGTGCTTTTAATTTATTATAGTAATACTTCTCTATAAGCTCTAGTGTTCTAAACTAGCGAAAAGGTACTAGGTTGGAATTATTCCTATTACCTATAAATAGTATTGCCCTCTTTTAGCTTGCTAATTCTAGTTTTACTTCTTCTACCATTTTAATTTCCGCTCTATAATAGTGCTAAGCGGCTCCTCTCTATAAACAACTAAATGGGATACTGCTTAAAGGCAGCAATTATATTAAACGCCAACGCTTCTATATTGCTATATATTCTATACTTAACGTATTCTCTAGCGCAAATATAATTATAAGTGCTAAGTATATTCCCAACTTGGTCCTGGCTTCCCTATAATATTGCCGCCTTAAGTTTTAATCTCTTAGGGTTTATCTTATAGGATAATTAGATAGTAGTCTTAGCGTCCTAGACGGTATTTATATAAAAGGGTAGAACCCCAATAGTGGGTTAAAATATAGATTCTAGAATAATTAATTAGCGCGATTAGTAAGTAGGCAGACTAGTACAGCACTAATAGACTAAGACATATAACTTGCTAAACTTAAATATAAGAAAGGATATAATGCGAAGACTACTACTAGTAAAACATTTTGCGAGTTGCTTATAATATAGTAAGAAATATAATATAGAAAAGAAAAGGCTAAGGAGGGTTAAATATTGTAGAAGCAAACGACTAAAAGCCAGAATTATAATAATAAGGTAAATTAATTTTATAAATAAGCATTAAAATAAAAGTAAAAGTGCACTAACTCTAGATATTAGCAATATCGCAAAAACATATAATTAACTAAGGGTAGAGGTGTCTTGTAACTAGGATCCTAGGAAAATATAAATTAAAAGCTTAGGTAGAGGATTTAGATATTATAGATAATATATATATTCCATTCCTTAGGTATACGGCGCGATACTTAAATAACTATAATATTACGGAATCTTATAGTTGCGTAGAGCTAAGTATGTGCCCTAAATCTAGGATTAAGGGAACTAAAGCTCTTAGGGTGGTAATAAGAGGTATAGGGTAAAAACGCGAAGAGGCGATATTGCAAGTATTACAGATATAAGATGCCTTAAGTATACGACATAGCATGGCAGTATTTAAAATATTATAAAATATGTTAATATAATGGTCTGGTGGTGTGCCCTAGGTTAGGGATTAAGGGAACCAGAACTTAGGTAGTACTACTAAAAGGTAGGAACTAAGGTTACAATATTGCGACTATTACATATATAGTATGCCTTAGGTGTATAATACAGCACGCTAATATCTGCGATATTGTAAATAGTACCAATATACAGGTCTGGTGTTATGCCTTAGAGCTAGGTGGTACTGCTAAAAGGCAGGAACTAAGGTTATAGTATTACAACTCTTGTATATATAGCATGCCTTAGGTATACGATACAGCACGCTAATATTTACGATATTGTAAACCGTACTAATATATAGGTCTGGTACTATGCCCTAGAGCTAGGTAGTGCTGCTAAGAGGCAGGAACTGTTACAGGACACCTCCATAACACCTTATACACGTCCACCTGTTCCTACCTGTTTCTACCTATTTCCACCGACGCAGCAAGAAGAGACCGACCGCAAAACGACAATCTGACGGCAATCTGCTGCATTCTGCCATATTCTGCCAAGTCCACTAAATCCTGCCAAGTTCTGCCAGGACCGCTACTCAAATCCTATTCTGCTTCGTGTACGTGTTGACCAAGCAACCAAACTAACGATATATACCCTTTCTTCCCGTTTCCTTACCTTCTCTCCTTACGCAATATCTTGACTTTATTACACAGTTTATATACGTAGCTTAATAATATCTACTTTGCTATATATTATCGTCGCTTGTACTTACTCCGTGACACTATATTACGTCAAACTATATACTCCGTCCTGCCCTAACTAATATGCAGAATAACCCGGAAACCCCCTTGTCCATAAACGATCTACGTACCCTATTTACTAAATAAATAAGAAGTCTCTAAGAGGCTTTTACGGATGCTCTTGCCTAATAAGAAACTTAATATTATAAGACGATCCAATCCCTAAGAAAGGAAGTTAAAGAGATTTATTATAACCTACCGCCTGCTACACCGTCGCCCCTACCTGTTCCTACTACTATTAACCCATAAACACCGGATAAGAAGAACGCATCTAAAACTAACTCCTTAACCCTAAATTCGCTAGTTAATGCCCCTAAAAAAAAGTTATCCAAATGTCTCCCTAATCCTCCCGCCTATTCTAGTAAGAGGAGTAAGCTACGCTCTTTCCTTAACCAACTTTAGAATAAGTTAAGCGGCAATATTGACCGCTACCCTACCCCCGACAGTTAGCTTCGTTACGCTATAAGCCGCCTAAAAGAAGACGCCGCGGACACTGTATACCTATTCCAACTAAGTACGGTAAAGGAACTAGTCACTATACTAGAAGCATCTTATGGCGACCCTAACTAAGTCACTACGTTATAAAGGAAACTAAATAAGATGACATAGGGCTCTAAGAACTTCCTATTATACTTTACTAAATTCCACCGCTACGCTAAAGAGACTAAATGGAACGAACCCGCCTTAATTAATCGCCTAGTAGAGTCTCTAAACCCCGAATTAAAAGCATCTTTTATAGGAGTTAAACTGCTAGGTACTATTACCGCCTGCGCCAACGTTATTAATGGCCTGTATAACAACTTACTACGCCTCGCCCCAAAATATACACCTTAATACTCTGCCCCCTAGCCGCCTAAGACCCATAAGGACTTAGACGCTATAGATATTAATACTAGAACCCTTTTCTATACCCCAAAAGGATCTGCTAAACGAGAGCGACGCATTAAATACGGCCTCTATTTTAAGTGCGGAAGCAACGCTTATATCTCCAGCTACTACTCCGTCCCTTTCCAAAAGAATTTACAAACGGTTAATACTAGCAGCTGTTCACCATACCAATCCTCTAGTTACTATCCCTAATCTTTACCTAGTTCTAGCCCCATATTTAGTAAGCACTACTTATAAGGACAAAGTTATAACTAATGTTCTATAGGAACCCCTTCCTACTTGCCACTAAAAGGTATGTTCTAGAGTTAAGTTGCTCTCTAGGACAGCTATGTTACAGGATCTTATTAAACGCATTAGATGTTATAAACCCTAACTCTTAAGATTATAGTATAACTATTAACTGCCGTCTTTAGTAGAAAAGTTAATAGGCTAACGTTTAAGTCCTAATTAACACAGGAGCTAGCGGTATAGAATTTATTAATAAGATCTTCGCGTAAGATAATAGGTTTACCCTAACACCCCTTAACCAACATATTAACGTATTTAGATTTAATGGCAAACGAACTATCTTAGGCTATATTACTTACGTAGCGGCCCTAAGACTCCAATACCTAAACCATAAAGAATTAATTAAGCTCTTTGTGACTACCCTAGGTTACCTAGTAATCCTTAGACAACCCTAGATAAAGCTATATAAGGTAACCATTAATTAGGATAACCTTAAGCTTCTATTTACCGCCTCCCGTTATAAGCAGAAGTGCCTTATAACTCGCTGCTTAGACCCTAAACTAAAATCTAAAAAATCCACTAGGATCCACTAGTTTAAAAAGTCCACCTAATTCCACTAACCCGAGAATTCCACCAAATTCCACTAATATAAGAATTCTACCGACGTCCACTAAGAACCCAGAAATTACACTAAACTATATAAACCGACTCTAACTACTACACCCTAAACTAAGTAGAAGCTTAAGCTTAATATATAAAGGTACCAGAAGAACTGGTATTCTAATATAAAAAGGATACTTAAAGAACCTAAACCTAAATCTAATACTAACTCTGTACCTAATACCGAACCCAAAACTATGTAAGAAACTAAGGATAATCTAAGCCCGCTTAACACCTTAGATATTTACATAATTAGAGCTACCCTGTTAGTACAACTCGCTAGGAAACCTAAACATACAATCTTCGCCGTTACAATGGCCGATATTAAGAAGGCCTTAGCACTAAAGAAGTATACTAACCCGGCCACGAAAGTACCAGTAGAATACCATGATTATTTAGATGTATTTTTATAAAAGGAAGCCAATAAGCTACCGGAACGCCGTCTATATAATTATAAGATTGTAGTTAAAGAAGGAAAATATCCCGGATTTGGACCCTTATACAGAATGTCCTAAAACGAACTCTAGGTACTATGGAAGTACTTAGACGAACATCTAGATAAAGGATTTATTAGAGTAAGTTCTTTACCTATAGCTATACCAGTAATCTTTATTAAGAAACCTGGCGGCGGTCTGCGCTTCTGCGTAAACTACTAAGCTCTTAATACTGTTACTGTTAAGAACTAATACCTAATCCCGTTAATCCAAGAGATACTAAACCGATTAAGTAAGGCTCGCTTCTATATAAAGCTTAATATTATCCACGCATTTAACCGCCTCCGTATCGCGAAAGGAGACGAATGGCTCACTGCATTCCGTACTTAATACGGATTATTCGAATACTTAGTAATGCTATTCGGCCTCGCAAATGCCCCGAGTTCATTCTAATACTTTATAAATAATACCCTACGCCTATACCTGGACGTCTTTTATACTGCTTATATTAACGACATCTTAATATACAGCAATAATCTAGCTAAATACCGAAAATATGTTAAACTAGTCCTGCAAGCCTTGCGCGGAGCCGGCCTATAATTAGATATAGATAAATGCGAGTTCCACAAAACAGAAGTCCTATACCTTAGACTTATTATTTCCATAGATAGCGTACAAATGGACCCCAAGAAAGTTAAAGTAATTATAAACTGGCAAGAACCTAAGAATGTTAAGGACGTAAGGGCCTTTATAGGCTTCGCCAACTTCTATTAACGGTTTATTAATAACTTTTCCGCCTTGGTTTTACCCCTTATAGCCTTAACCTAAAAGGACAAAGCCTTTATCTTTAATAAGGAATATAAGAAGGCCTTTGCTTATTTAAAGGTTATATTTACTACTGCACCTATGCTCTAATACTTTAACCTAGACCGAATAAGTATTGTAGAAGCTAACTTATCTAATTACGTTACTGGAGGCATTCTGTCTTAATATAATAAGGAAGGAGTATTGCACCCTATAGCATACTTTTTAAAATAACTAAGCCTAGCTAAATGCAATTACGAGATCTATAATAAGGAATTGCTGGCTATTATTAGATGCTTTAAGCAATGGCAACTAGAACTAGAAGGAGCTAGATTCCTAATTAAAGTTCTTAGTGACTATAAAAACCTACAGTACTTTATAACCACGAAATAGCTAAGCCACTGTTAAGCCCGCTGGTTAGAATATCTGTCCTAATTCCAATTCTTAATTACGTACCGCCTAGGCGTTTAAGGCCAGAAGCCTAATTCCCTAACCTGACGTTTATAGGATGTATTAGCTTAAGAAGAAGCGCGCTCCTACCGTAATTAGACCCTACTCCGCCCTAAGCTATTTAAACCTCCTGCTAAAGATCCTATGGTATACGTCCTTAAAATAACCGATTAAACTATTAAACAGATTATAGTTAATAAATATCCAAATAATAAGTTTATTTAAGAGACGCTTAAGCTAATTTAAGATGGCGTTAGACGCTCTAAAAAGATTTCTTTAAGTAAATACAAAGCCTGTGGAAACCGCTTGTACTACTAGAACCACCTAGTTGTCCCTAATTATAATAAACTTAAGCTTAAGCTTCTTAAACACGTATACGATCTACTAGTAGCCGGCCACTTAGGCCAAGGAAAAACCCTAAAACTACTCTAATAGGAGTACTACTGGCTGAACATGTATAATACGGTACGGAAGTACGTCTTTAGCTGCCATACCTACTAACGAGCCAAAGCTTTACATAAGACGTATAACGGCTTCCTAAAACCACTGCCTGTTCCGGACCGAAGATAAAAGGATATCTTAATTAACTTTGTTGTTAACCTCCCTATAAGTAAAGGCTGCATAAATATTATGGTAGTTATAGACCGACTATTTAAGATAAGACACTTAATCGCCTACCCTAATATGTTAATACCTGCCGTTGCCCAACTATTCCTGGATTATATATGGAAACTTTATAGACTCCCCAAAACAATTGTCTCTAATAGAGGCCGCTAGTTTATTTTGGTGTTTTGGAAAGAACTAACTACCTAACTCCGTATTAAAGCACTATTGTTTATAGCATATTACCTAGAAACGGATGGTTAAATGGAACGTGTAAATGCTATAATAGAACAGTATATTTGGATATACACGTCGTATTTGCAGGATGACTGGATAGACTGGCTTATATTTACTAAGTTTACTGCAAATAACTCCGTTTTAGAAACTATAAAGGTCTCTCCGTTCCTAGCTAATTATAGCTAGCACTCGCGAATAGGTTTTAAACCCTTTAGTAATGTTCCTCGCCTAGCTTATTAGGCCTTATAAGTTATAGAAGCAAACGAATTTATAAAGAAGATGGAAGAACTATAAGAGTTCCTTACTAATAAAATAATATAGGCCTAGTCTGTTAATAAAGCCGCAGTAAATAAGAACCGAACCCTAACACTAGCTTACTAAATTAGTAACTTTGTCTAGCTAGACATAAGAAATCTAAACACAAAATAACCTACTAAGAAACTTAATTAGAAGAATGCCGGCCCTTATAAGGTTGAAAAAGTTATCTCTCCTTATACCTACCAACTGAAGCTCCCTAATACGGTTAAAATCCACCCTATATTCTACACGTCAGTCCTCCGCCCTACCGCCCCTATATTAGACGCCCTACCTAGACAGATTTAAGACCCTCCCCCACCAGTTAAAGTGGATGGTGAGGATGAGTACCTCGTTAAAAGAGTTAATAATATTAAGTACGACAAATGGAAACGCAAATATATATACCTTATAAAATGGAGAGGCTTTACTGAGCCCTTATGGGAACCCATTAACTCTGTAGAACTTATATAAGCTGCAGAAGACTTTTACAAACTCCACCTAGAACTACCACAGCCCTATCTTGTAGAAGCTCGAGTTTAAAGGGGGGGTACTGTTATGGGACACCTCTGTGACACCTTATACACGTCCACCTGTTCCTACCTATTTCCACCTGTTTCTACCGACGCAGCAAGAAGAGACCGACCGCGAGACGACAATCTGACGGCAATCTGCCGCATTCTGCCATATTCTGCCAAGTCCACCGAATCCTGCCAAGTTCTGCCAGGACCGCTACTTAAATCCTATTCTACTCCGTGTACGTGTCGACCAAGCAACCAAACTAACGATATATACCCTTTCTTCCCGTTTCCTTACCTTCTCTCCTCACGCAACGTCTTGACTTTATTACACAGTTTATATACGTAGCTTAATAATATCTACTTTGCTATATATTATCGTCGCTTATACTCACTCCGTGACAGGAACCAAGGTTGTAAGAAGACAATATTGCGACTATTGCATATATAGCATACTATAGGTGTGCGATATTACAAACTATACCAACGCGTAGGTCTAGTGTATGCCCTAGAGCTAAGTAGTACTGCTAAGAGGTAGGAAATAAGGATGCGGGGAGGCGATATTACGACTATTGCATATATAGTATGCCCTAGGTATGCAATATAATATACTAATATTTGCGATATTGCAAACCAAACCAACGTATAGGTTTGGCAGTGTGCATTAAAACTAAAATTATAAGAAATTGAAATTTAGTAGTTTACAAGAGTTAGATATCCACAATATTGCAAGAATTACTATAACATAGAGCCAGTAGCATGCAATAAATTATAGGCCCTTAAACTTTTTTAAAATAGGCTATTTCTAGTTATTAATATTGTAGATATTGTATTTTTAGGTGTTTTATTATTAGCAGATTATATAATACCTTATATATAAGTTTATAAAAAACCCTCTATACGCGTCTACACTACTCCTTACTAACTATAAAGCTAGAAATAATAATATTATATCTGCTTAATATATTACTACCCTAGTATAAGTAAGTTAAGCATTAATAAGCTATAAATACTAGCTAAATCTACAATAGTTACCAAATACTTTATAGATAGAAGATATGGCCAATACTATATAATCCTATGTTCTATTAGCGGCGCGGAACGTTATAAAATAAAATGTAAACGTAAGGATAAAATCTAAAGGCAAAGCAACCCCTAAAAAAGGCGTAGACGTAGGGACAGGAATAAATTGGTCCAATTTAACCATTAAACTGCTAATAATAGATTTGATAATATACTAGAAATCGCTAACTATAACTAATAAATATCTTCCAAAGATAAGGGCTTTATATTGCGCAATAATAATATAGCAATTATTACTGCTAATAGGATATCTACCCCACTATTAAACAACCAGGCTATATACTATAAGGTACCTACTATAAAGACCTCTATTAACTAACCAAAACCCCCCTTATAAGAGAAAGGATTGTTATTAACTGCAATATCTATTAGGATAGAAGGCTATATAGAGGTTACTAGGAGAAGCGCTAGTAAACTAGTGCAATACTATACAACCAAAGATAAGATATAGTTATATTAGCAATACCCTAATCCACCTAATAACGCCAGAACCAAATTTTACCCATTTTAAAGTAAAGTAGAGTATACACTTGCCCTATTCTTTATCTAAGAAAAAGTGTTATAGGGGGCTATTAATCGATTTCTACGAGACCCCTAGCTTGCTCCACTACTATAAGATTAGATATCTATAAAGAACTTAAACGACTTGTTTTGGGGATATAATTAATTAAACTAGGGTATTGCGCCTAAAAAATAGGAAGAATGTACGTTAAAAGTTAATAAAGGAAAGAATTTAACGGAATAGACTAAATACTACATCTAATATAGAAGTATTGTGCAGGTACTACAGTTCTTACTAGGCCACTAGCTATTCGCCCCAAATCTTATATACGCCCTAGTCCGACTATTTAACAATAATAATTTATAGATATATACGGAAGTTCATATTAGTAACCGTTGGTGGCACTATTAGGACCAGCTTCTACTAGGCGCTACTATAGTGCCGCTAGTTATTGCGACTAATAAGACCTTACTGTCTAAATAAGGTAAAATAATGATATATCCAGTGTATGCTTTAGTGTTTAACTTGGATAGCTAAACTCGCTATATATAGAAACGCCTGGGTATAGTATTACTTAGGTTTATTTCTGTTATAAAGGGGTAGGTTAAATTAGAAGTATACTATACCGCGATGGAACTTATACTAGCCTATAAGTGCTTTAAGCCACCTACCTATATATTACTAACTAATGGCATTTTAAGCGCTAGAAATGATTTCAAAGACTAGTATTTATATTGCCTATATGGACGGAAAGATAAAAGTATATTACCTTATTATCTTATCGATAATAGCAGACTATAAGGAGTAAGTTGTAATTATAGGTATAAAAAATCTTTAATAATGCACTATATACTAGATACCGCCTAACCAGCAAGGAAATCTCTAGGCTAAATAGAAGTTCCGTAATTATATAAGTATAAGATAATAAATAGAGCTCTAATTTAGAAGGAATATTAAACAGTTGGATAATACTTAGGTTTACCTATGGTAAAACTTTGCCTAGAAGTATTACTTAGTAAATATCCATACCTATATAACTCCTGATATACTACACTAGCTTATAAAAGGGACAGTAACCGACCTAATTAACTGGACTAAGAATCTTTTACTTAAAAATGCAAAACTATAGCAATTAAAAGGGCAACTAAAGTAGTAGGGTTTAACTGAAGACTATGTTAATACCGTGCTAAACGAATAATTTAGTTAAATACCGGAATTTATTAGTATAAAACGGTTTAAAAAGTTTATATTGGTTGGTTAATAGATAGGCCATCTCCGGAAGGATATAATGTGATAGCTTGTAGTGGTACTAGTACCCCTTATACCAAAGGAATATACAGGAGCAATACTATATGCTTAAGCAGTCTTGGACTTTATAATGCTTGTATAATATACTTTATATAACGATAATACTATTGGGTATATAGAATATGCACTCTATATTATAGACTAGACAAAAACCACCTTCTCTAGATTCTGCCCATTATACCGCGCAACGTAGAAATAGCACTTTAATATTCTAAAGCTTTACGCTCTTACCCACTACCCCTACTATATCTGTAAGATAGGTAGCCTTACTAGTATAGACGTTAAGCATAATAAGGTTATGCACAAACTTTTAGTAAAGGCATTCTTTAACTATATAAATAAGCGCTCTAACTACTAGGAGTAATTGCTTTATTATAATACCCAGTACCTCCAAATAATGGCAATGGAAGAACTCTATATGCTTAAAGTGATGAAACCTTTATTGCTAGCAAACATTACTGTTGGTAACACAAGGTGATATCACATAGCTACGGTTTGTAGATAGTATAATGATTGTTATTTCTTTTTCTTCCTCCTGCTTAAGAAAGGGTGAGGAGCTTAAGGCTCCTCGCCACGCTAGTGCCGCGGCGACACGTGACGGCAACTTGCCTTACATGACGGCAACTTGCCTGTATTCCCAACACTGGCAACTCTTCTTTTGCGGTTGCCATCTACATATATATACCGCTTGACTAGCGTAACAAATATCAATCCTCCTTACTTACTATTGCTATTGTAATATAAGTCTCGCTGTCCCAAAATTTGCCTTTTAGCACGTGGTGCTTTCTTACTTAGGAGTCGTAGGTAGACATCTTATTAGGAGGGCCGCCAAGGCGCTAGTAGTAAGCGAGCCAATAGCAATTTTCCATCCCAGGGATGGAAAATCCTAATTGGCTGGTTTAAGTTAGGGTCTATAGAATGTTATACTCCTACTCCCTTTTAACCTAACCTTTAACTTGTATATATAGAGTGTTTGTGTTAACAAACGTTTCTAGAGCCTTGTTTGGGTTTGCCTTTATTATTACGTCTACTGGGTTATCTTAACCGTTAATCTATTAAATCTTAAAGAGTTCTCGCCGTTTGTAGGATTAATAAAGTGCCATAATATTAATTATAAGGCGCTTCTCCTTTATAGTACTAAGCTTAACCAAGCACTTATAGAGGGAGTATAAATCGGTATATACGATTATAGGGATAATAGGAAGTTTAAGTTAATCTATAATTATCTTTAGGGTAGTTCTAATTGCAATTGCTATGTTAACTCTGCTAACCATTCCATATATCTCTAACGCTAGAACGCTTCGAGTGATATACTTACTCTTAGTTAAGCTCTAATGGATAAGATTGCTATAGATTATAAAGTTATTCTCTCTAGTAAATTTGTTTGTAATAATAATCTTATATCCTAACTAGGAGCTAAAATCTTTATTATTTATAAATAATCTATTAACAAATATAAAGAGCTTAGCGGTAGGAAGATTAATAGGCATATAGAGTAATCCCTAATTAAGATGGTTTATTTGCCAGGAAAGACGTTTATTTAGGGCAAGAATATTGTCCTTAGTTGGTTTCTAGTGTTAGGCGGTAACAGAGAGATTAAATAAAGCCTTAGGTTAATAGATAGAAGCAACATAAGCTCCATAAGCGCGTTGCTCTATATATCCTTACTTTAGAGAATTAGTGTTAATAATGTTAATCTTCTTACCTTAACCCTTCTAGCGTAAAGCAATAGAATTCTTATTTAGGGAGAGGGTGTATCTATTAAAGAGTAATAGTGTTATTAAATTAAGCTTTTCCTTTGGCTTTGCTATAAGATTTGCCTTTACTAACTTATCTTCTTTAAGAGCTAAGAATTGGTCGTCTCTTAAGATAATTATATTATTAGTTTATATGCCAACAATTCCGAATGGAGTTCCTATAGTTATAATTAGGAAGTATGGGTTAAATATAGAAGTAGTTATTAAAAGCTTCTCTTTATAGTGCTTGCTGTAGGTAGCCTACCAATGGGTTCCTACCTCTGCGATTCTATATAATGGCTTAAGCACAACCATGATCGTATCTTTAGGATATTAGTAATAAATTTGCTCTAAAAGGTATGCTAATATTAAGCGCTAAAGGTGCGTCTCTAATTGGGTATAGGCCTAAGTAATATCTTATAAATAAACCGCTATTCTATTCTTTATTAAGGAGGGAGCTAGTGTAATAATAACTCGCTAACTAGCTTGTTAAATTATAGGAGATTGTATAAGAATTACCTCCTTACTATTATTATTGTAACCTTAGATAACAAGCCTTGATTTCTTAAATAGGGTATTAGTAGCTTTACCCTTAATTTCATTAACTATTCTTAATTTAAAGATGCGAACTTTATTAAACTTAGTAGGGTTATATTTCTTAAATTTAAAAACTCCTTTTATAATAAGACTATCAATCTCCTGCTTATTAGATGCTTGGAAAGGAGCTTTTAGAGTTATAATATAACCTTCCTTTTAGAGCTATTTTGCGAGTTTAAAGTTAGCCTTCTCCTTAGCTGTTATAAAGGCTATTAATAGCTTAACTCTATTCTTAATAGCGGTAATAAATTGCTCTTTAAAATTAATAAGATGTTAGTGATTTTGTAATCCCTTTGGACAACCTCTACCACATTATAGTTGCGGCGTATCTACTATAATTGTATTAGAATTGTGGTCGCCTTCTAGAGTATATTAATCGTGGCTCTTCTCTAAGGCATTTTCTATAGTATCCTGTAAAGGCTTAGAACTGTTATCTTTATAGTAAGGCTTAATAACAGTTAAACGGAATTAAGTGGGTCTGTAAGGTATTTAAATAGTGTAAGTCTGGCTATTAATTGCAATAAGTTAATATGGGCCTAACCATCCTCCCTTTTTACGCCATACGCGTACTTTAGACTGGAGTGGCAGATCAAGCGTAGTTAAGGTATTTAGGCCATTTCTCATTTCTAGTACATCGTTGACTTGGTGTATGGCGTAGAGACATTATACCTCCTTTATTACCTTGCGAATAGCCTCAGCTTGTTATATAACGGAGGGAGATAGTAGAGAATCGTTAGTTATTTAAGGGTAGGCGCCAAAGACTAGCAATATAGGTACAAGTCTATCCAGGCTAGCAGAATTGTTAATAGCTTTAATAGCCATTTATAAGGTAAGTTCTTTGCTAGCGTTCTCTAGTTCTAAAGAGATAATCTTATATACGCGGCGTAATGGTATATAATATTGCTCCACTTTTCTGATACTATTATGTGCCTTAACAGGGACTTTCTTGACCTTGATTGCTATTGCCTTTATCTATTATTAAAACTCTATAGATAAGAAGTTCTTTCCTATATTATGGATAATTTGATTAGGGGGTCCTAGGTAGATATTAATTTAGTATAATTAAAGGGTATTCTATGCGTTCCTAGCTAATATATCCTTTAAGAAACGTGCGGCTTAGAAGGAGGTTAAGAAGTTAATAACTTAGAGTACTAGCTTGCCGCTAAGATACATAACATCAATAATAATATAGAAGTTAAAGTTGTAGTTATCTTTAAGGGTAAACTTAAATCGGCTAGGGGACTTCTGGTTTATTTAGCAGTAATGGCAGTACTTTATAAGATGCTTAATTGCCTTAACCTTAACTTTATAACCTGCTTACTAAAGAACCCTAAGTAATTGGTGAACAAATAGGTGACCAAAACAACGGTGTAGTTAATGTAACTCTAACTTAGTTAAATGGCTTTAAGCAACACTCCTTTCTGGTTATTAAAGGAGCAGCTAAGGGTAACCCTACTTGCGTATAATAGGCACCCGATTATCTCCCTGTATGAGTATATTCTTAAGGTTGTCGAGCTTAACGCCTAATTTATCTATATCCCTAATGCAGAATAGAAATGGAGTGTTCGCGGGAATAATATAGAAAGTGATATATTCTAAGGGGGTTTGGACTCTAATTATACTAAGAGAGATCGCGGTACCCTTGCCAAAGCATATTATATATTGGCCTGCCGTTGATTAGTTAATCTAAACAGAGCTATTAAGCTGCTAAAGGGCTTAAACTTAAGGTTCTCCTACTATAGATACTTCTGCGGCTCTAGTATCTGGCATAATACTATAGAAGACGTTTGCCAAGTATCTGTTATTAAAGGAGAACGCGAAGCTTTCCTTTAGCTTATTAAAGATATCTAACTTTGTGATAGAATGGAGCGTAGATTGGTTATTAAGAATAGTAATGGTTTATATGCCATCTACCTCACCATACTTAGTGAAGTATTGGTTAGGAGAGTAGTCCTTAATTTCTATATCCATAAGGAGCTGTTTAGTCTTATTAACCTTACCCTTAAGATCTTCTACGCCTTTATATTAAACTAGGAAGCTTTAGAAGTAGGCTGTAGTAATTTTATAATTTCCGACGTTTCTTGCACTCTGATGAAACTTGTTATATACCTCCTTTTACTTATTAAGGGAGTGTCTAGTTGACTAGCAATTTGGCTTTTTATAAATATAGTACTTCTTCTGGTAATTACTTTGAAATGAACCTCTATAAGGACCTCTATAATTGCCTTATAGTTAGCATTAATTGTACCCTTTGCTGTATTCCCTACCACGGCCACTATATATTTGGTTAGTCTAGTTATAATCATATTAGTCGGGAATACTTAATTGGGTAGGGTTTTTGGTATAGAACTATTAAGATTCTTGTGTTTGTATTGCAGTACCTACAGCAGAGCGTAGCTTGGCATATACTCCTTTAAACGTATCCGTAGGTTTGTATAGCGCCAGATTACACTTAGGAACGCTATAGCAGGCTAAGATAACCTAGTCCCTTAGGCTGTTCTTATTTTGGTAAGTTTTGGTAAGGCCACGTTGGATTTTCTAGAGTTTATTAAAGAGTAATTAAAGGCACTCTAAATAAGTCTTTGTTAGGTTAGAAGTAATAACTCTCTGGAATATGGTCTCCCGCTATTTAGATATATAAAGTTGGCGATTCTTATTAGTTTTGAAGTAAGCTCTAGTGAGCTAAAGCATTATATTAAAGCTATAGTTTTTACCCACAATATGGTTATAATAGAATATTACCGCCCGTCCCTTTAATATAATAGAGAAAGTGTGGTGGTACTAGTGGCCTTGAATTCCGACCTTATTATAATCGTTATAAAAGACCTGTAGTTTTATTCTAAGTATGTTGTATAGTTCTCCTCTAAACTTCTTTTCTTTGTCTAAATATACCTTTATCAGATTCGTGACTTCTCGTAATAGAGGCTTACTGGTTAGCTGAAGTGGAGGCGGTGGAGGAGGTGGAGGAAGAGTACCTCTAGGTAGGAGAGTAGCGTTTTAGGGGTTTAGATACGAATTAAAGTTGCCTTCTAAAGAATATTAGTTGGTTTTGGGTTTCTATAGTTAACGTGTAATCTTAGCTTCCGTCTATACTGGCTTCTTTATTCTAATAATAACGGCCTAAATATTACTAGTAATTGGGTTACTATTCTTAGCAATATATACCCCATTCCTATAGAGGAAGTCTTGAAAATCCTAGATAATATTAACATTTCTAAGTACCTAAGTATCGGCAGTCTATCCTATAAAATCCTCCCTAAAATATTCCTATAGTTATATATTAGCGTAGTGTCTACTTCGGTAGAAGAGAATATGGTATAGAAGGAAGCCATTAACTTGTTTTGCTGTATAGGTTGTTATATTAAAAACGGGAAAATCGTCCTAATCTTTATCGATGAGTTTCGCGTACGTGGCTACCCCTAGTGGTAAGGAGTCTCTCCAGTTGTTAGCCATATTTTTGGAGGAAGGGAAGTGTTATAGGGTTATAGGAGAGGAGGTATTATTGGTATAGGGATTGTCAATTGTTGTTTGGTACGCGTTTAGATGAGAATCTGTGATTATGGGGCTTAGGACCAGTTCTGGCCTTAAATCGCGAAGACTCGTAAAGCGTGTTATTCTGCGTGATGGACGCAAGAATCTGTAATCTGGGAAAGGCTTAGGACTAGTTCTGGCCTTTAAATCCTTAGATTTGTAGAAGAGTTCTATTTAAGATTTAGGACCAGTTCTGACCTTAAAAGACAGCTTCCTTTAGTACGAGTAGCACTGGTACAGTGGCTCGTCTCTTCTTGGGAATACTTAGCTGCTCTATGGTATAACAGTAAAGTTAACCACTAATTAGTGTTGGTAACACAAGGTGATATCACGTAGCTACGGTTTGTAGATAGTATAATGATTGTTATTTCTTTTTCTTCCTCCTGCTTAAGGAAGGGTGAGGAGCTTAAGGCTCCTCGCCACGCTAGTGCCGCGGCGACACGTGACGGCAACTTGCCTTACGTGACGGCAACTTGCCTTACGTGACGGCAACTTGCCTGTATTCCCAACAATTACTAAGGTAGTTTATGCTATAACCCTAATATGACCAGTGGACCTAACTAATATAGGCTGGTTTATTAACTAGGATAGTAGATATATAGCAAAAGAGGCTGGTATCTTAATTAAAATATAGCCCTAGGCATATTAAGTTGAAAACAAAATAAGGCTTTCTAGTTTTATTAAAGCACTAGCTATATTTTTATAAGAGAATTATAATAAGCAGGATAGAACCTCTACTACTAATATTTAAATAGATTATAGAGAAGAGGATTCTTCTAAAGTAGGCTTATACTTTATATGTATCTATAACTTGGTCCAATATTAGAAGCGAGATGGAAAGAGCCTAGACTCTATGGCTAAAGAGTTTATCTAATGCGCATATAATTAGTAGAGCTAAGGTAAATGGAGACAAGACCATATATGGGTGTAAGAGTATACGCAAACTGCCACTTCTAGGTAGATATACCCTCTTAGCGGTATACTTCCTAGAAAGGCTTAACTAACTATTACAGTTATAGACAAAGAAAGGTTAAACTTATAGGGCAGGTGGCTTTAATATATAGGTGTTTTAGTTAACCTGCTTCGTCTTAAAGATATAGGCCGCGTAAACAATTTTTATGGTATAGTGGAGGTAGAGCTATAGCAGCGATCTCTTGTAAAGCGCTAACAAAGTATTGGTGGACGTTGTATTTATAACCTTTTATTGGTGCTCCGTAGCGCGTATATAGTGCTATTAAAGCTTAGGTCAGAGCCCTAAAGCTTTTTTATTAATCCTTAGGTTGATTTTAATTAGTTTAATATATTATATAATAAAGATTTTCTTTTAAAAGGTAAATGAGCTGCTAATAACTATATAAAGAGTCAGGGCTGTAAAAGAAAAGCATAGTTATAAATATAGATTTTAATAAAAGCAATATATATAATATCTGCGATAAATGTAATAATGGCAATATATATAATATCTGCGATAAATGTAATAATGGCAATAATATCTATTTTATAGCTATAAGCTGGCTTATTGCTGCAATATATATAGTATTGCGCTCTTTTAGCCATGGCTATTTAAGAATTGTAATGGCTTCAGGCTTTGGCGAATATAGCGGAAAGCTAGCCCTGGGCCCTAAAAACGCTTTTAGCAGAACTAAATTTCCTACGCTACTCCCCGTTTTCCTAACGTAGAGCCTGCTAGGAGGCCTTTAGGATTTTAATACCCTAATGGCAAAAAATGCATAATAGTGACAATATTTATTTTATAGCCATAAGCTAGCGTATAGCTCTAGAGGGTTAGCTAATATAGCAGAAAGCTGGCCCTAGGCTCTAGGGGGTCAGCTAATATGGCGGAAAGCTAGCCCTAGGCCCTAGGGGGTTGGCTAATATGGCGCAAAGCTAGCCCTGGGCCCCAAAAACACATTTAGCGAAACTAAATTTCTTACGCCACTTCCCGTTTTCCTAACGTAGTAATAATAATACCTAATTATTTTATATATAGTTAATATAATGCCGTGGATACTGTTCTAAGGTTTAATTTAATCTCTCTATTTAACCGTCCGTCTATAGGTAATATACCGTTAATGTTACTACGCAAACCCTTTATTCCGCTAAAAAGACTTCTAAAAAACTACTATAAATTTTAGATCTTTATCAATACTCTATATTTTATTAATACTTCTTTAATATAGATTCTAGCTATATCTTCTACTAAATTTTTTTCTGTATATACTATAAAATAGCTTTACTTAGTTAGCCTATCTACTATTACTAGGATTATATTATACTCCTATCTGGTAATAGGGTCCTTTAACTTTAGTAACTCTATAATAAAGTCCTATAATATCGTTTCCTCTAGTCTTTTTAGTACTTTAACTAGTTATAGCCTTTTATAAGATTTATGCCTTACTAGTTTATTTCTTTAGTAATCTAGATATTCTTTTATAACCTATCTTACTAATTTTTAAATTTCTTAAATAATATACTCTTTTTAGAGTCTTAATACTAAACCCGCGGCTCTATTATATCCTTAAGTAGGTCCCCTATGAAATTCTTCTATAAATCCTTTCGCTATACTTCTTAAGATATACGTAGCCTCTTAGTACTTATATTATTCTATATTTAGGTTTTCTAGTTATACTTCTAGAATCTATTATACCTAAAAGCTTGCTAGTATCTTATAGACTTAGTTTAGTACCTTTTCTTATATTACTGCTAGCTTAAAATAATTATATTTAGTGTAACGAAGCCTAATAGGAAATACTACAATAGACTTATTAATGGGCTAGGTATATAGGTAAACAAGAAGTCAATAACGTAATAACTAGTAGAATAAGTTGCTAATAGATTAACTCTAATTGAATATAAGATTTACTATAAAGAGAAGGACTATCTAAGTAAGGACTATGGTCCCTTAAATATACAATACTGCGTCTAAGAAATGTACTAAGTACATTAGTATATTAGTATATTAGTACGTCTTATATTCCCACGTTCCTACGTTTCCATATTCTAAACTAGTCTTATAACTAGCTATATAACTTAGTTACCCCTTATCCCATACTACCTTAACTAACCTATTTATATCTTCTCTTAGTAGCCGCATTACTGCTAATATAAGGTCCATAACACTATCCCCCTCCTCTTTATCTTTGTCCTTAAAGATATTTTATATCTTTAAGTCGTCTATTAAAGGTATAGCATTCCTATTTTTAACTTAACAACCTTCCTAATTTATAAAGCCTTTTATTAAATCCTTATTATCTAATTATTATAACTGGCTAATAACTACCATACTATTACTTGGTAAAGTTATACCGTCCTATTCTCGTTATATGGAGAAGAAGTCAGTATGCGTTATAATCGCGGCTCCATTTAATCGCTAACCTTGCTCTTACGCTAAGTATACAAAATTAAATACATAATCGTCCTGCGATATTTAATCTATCTCTAACGCTAAGTATACGCGTCTCGTTATTCTTTATAGACATTTAATGCCTTATCTAACTTATCTTAGGGTCTTAGATTTAATCTAAGGCCAAGCGCCTTAATAGTAAGCTTATTTAAGCTCTTATTAAAGTATAGAAAATTTATAATAACGGGAAGCGTATTTATGTTAAGGAGCGGCAAGTATTTAATACTTAACTATCCGCTTACGCTCGGTTACTTTATCTTAAGAAGGTTCGTAAGAAGGTTTATTTAAAGAAGTAAAGGCTTACTAAATAGGGCCTTCGTAAACTAGAAGCGGAGGAGGCTAAAATAAATTTATCTTAAGCAGATAAGAAAACAGCTCTAAGTAGCATAGTAGCTAATCCTTTTAGGTCTCCCTTAGGTACCTTATTTTTTTATTAGCAATTTTTCCTTATTAATACTTCCTAACCTAATCTCTTCTAATACTACTATACCTTTCTTATAGCGTTCTTTAGGTTATTTAGTAGTTTCTAGGTAGTCTTACTATAGTCTATCCACTTTACCTTATACCATATTTTATTATTAACGTCCTTATAACGATCTTTAAAACATCCCACTTATCCTCTTTTTAATCTCTATACGTATCTGCTTTATAGACTAGTAGCTTAATATCTCTATATACTAGTTCTAGCATTATAATATACTATATAGGGTAGATCTTTATTTTTCTAGTAAGTTAAGTCTATATATAACTTCTAAGATCTTTACTACAATTATAAATAGTCCTAGTTTAACATATTCTAATTTCTTACTTAATTATTAACTCTTAAAAATTTTATATAGTAGCCACACTTTATCTCCCTCCTTAAGATTTAGTCCCTTAAATCTCTTAGCATTATAATACTTTTTTTATTCTTTCTTATACTACCTTTACTATTTCTATAAGGTTCTTATAAAGATCTATTAGGTTCTCCATTTTTTTTGGCTATACTACTAGTTTTGTTTACTTATTATAGTAATAACAATATTCTTAGCTTATAGCTGTAATTTACCTTAAATAGTAATATTCCTATTCCTTTTTATAGTGTTATATTATATATAAATTACGTAACTAGTAATAATAATACCTAATTATTCTATGTATAATTTCTATAATATCGTAAGTATTACTTTAACGTTTAGTTTAGTCTTTCTATTTAACCATCTGTCTATAGGTAATATACTATTAATATTACTACTTGAACCCCTTATTCCGCTAAGAATACTTCCTAAAATACCGCTATAAATCTTAGATCTCTACCTCTATAATCTGTAGCAAAATAACCTTATTTTCCGCAATTTATATAAGCTCCTTCTTTAAACCATTTGTCTTATTATAAAGTCCGCCTAAATGTCTTCTACTACTAAAATCCCTGGTTTAGCCTCTACTTTTTAGTCCTATAATTACTTAATCCTTAACCTTTAGATTTACATAGATTTCCATTCCACTTCTTAAATTCTTTAGTACTACTTAAGTCTATTAGCTTTAGTTCTCTATACCATAGTTTCTAACTTTATTATTATATACTTTGCGTCTTATACAAATATAAAACTCTATCTTAGCCCTTCTTAGCTTATTCCCTTTAATAGATCCTATTATTAATCTTAATTACTTAATTAATTAATTCTTCTATAGTAGTTACATCTTCTATAAAAATCATTATATCTTGGACTTTTGCCTTAAGTCCTTGCTTATATTATACTATAAGCGCCTTATTATTCTATTCGACCTAGGTTGCAAGCATTTAAAACTACGTTATATACTTAATTGCTAAAGTCCACTATATTAAGTTTTGGGTTTTTCTTTCTACTATAGTTGTTACCTTAGGGTCTCTAAATATCTAAGTCAATTAATTTATAAATCCGTTTGAGTTTAAGAATATATACCGTACTTCCTAATTAGTGGTTAATATACTATTTACTTATGCCTCTATAAGGTAGGTCTTAAACCACTTAAATACTCTTCCTATTAAGAATAGTCCTATATACGCTGCTTTGTTACAGAGTAGGCACAAGCTGGAATACAATATACTAAACGGGTAGTAATTAAAGAAGGCTATATACATATAACTATGCGTATTAATACAAAGACATCTAAATAAAGAAGAAGAGTCTTCTATATGCTAGGTACGAAGTATAAATATGGGTTATAGGGGTACGTGCGTAGGTGTCTCAGGACAAACGTAAGTACGGGTCAAGAACGTCAAAACGCGCAGGGACGTAAGAACGGGTAAGTCCCGTAATATGCTTAGTCTATAAATCTTATTCCTATTACTATTAAGGAGAAGGTTATAATCTTAAACTACCGCTGGAGAATCCCATTATTATCTACCTAGAAGGGCATTAGATAAGGCGCTAGTAGTAGTAAGCTTAACTATAGCAGGGAGGCAATATGGGATTGCGCTATAAAGATTAGTATATTTAGATAGCATATAGGGCGGTGCTTTTAAGTCTTAGTAAGTATCTACTAGCTCTACTCAGGTTCCTCCTTTTATAACCTTAAGGTTATTATAATTATCCTAAATACTAATAAACTATAGCAGTATTATTTATTAGGTCCTAGTTAAAGGTTCTTTTACTCTATAAGGAGGGTAAGGTATAGTTACGCGCACATCTCCTGTCACGGAGTAAGTATAAGTGGTAATAATATATAGCGAAGTAGATATTATTAGGCTATGTATATAAACTATATAATAAAGTTAAGACGTTGCGTAAGGAGAGAAGGTAATAAAATAGGAAGAAAGGGTATATATTGTTAGTTTAGTTGCTTAGTTAATGTGTACACGGAGTAAAATAGGATTTAAGGAGCGGTCCTAGCAGAACTTGGCAGAATTTAGTAGACTTTGGCAGAATATAGCAGAATACAGCAGATTACTATTAGATTGCTATAGATTGCTAGCAAATTGCCATTAGGTTGCTGTCTTGCGGTTAGTCTCTTCTTACTACGTTAGTGGAAATAGGTAAACGTGTATAAGGTATTACAGAGGTGTCCTATAATAGTGCCCCCCCTTAAACTTGAGCTTCTGCAAGACAGGGCTATAATAGTTCTAGGTAGAGTTTGTAAAAGTCTTCTATGGCTTATATAAGTCCTATAGAGTTAACAGGTTCCTATATAGGCTTATAAAAGCCTCTCCATTTTACAAGGTATATATATTAGCGTTTTTATTTATTATACTTAATGTTATTAATTCTTTTAATAAGGTACTTATCCTTACCATCTACTTTTAACTAGTAGGGGAGGGTCTTAAATCTATTTAGGCAGGGCGTTTAATAGTAAAACGGAGGACTGACGTATAGAATATAGGGTGGATTTTAACCGTATTAGGGAGCTTTAGTTAGTAGGTATAAGGAGAGACAACTCTCTTAACCTTACAAGGGCCGGCGTTCTTCCAATTAAGTTTCTTAGTAGGTTATTTTATATTTAGATTTCTTATATCTAGCCAAACAAAGTCGCTAATTTAGTAGGCTAGTGCTAGGGTTTGGTTCTTATTTACTGCGGCTTTATAGACAGATTAAGCCCATATTATTTCGTCAGTAAGGAACTCTTATAGTTCTTCTATCTTCTTTATAAATTTATTTACTTCTATAACTTATAAGGTATAATAAGCGGGGTAAGGGACATTACTAAAGGGTTTAAACCCCATTCGCGGGTGCTAGTAATAGTTAGCTAGGAATAGGGAGACCTTTATAGTTTCCAAGACGGAGTTGTTTATAGTAAACTTAGTAAATGCAAGCTAGTTTATCTAGTCGTCCTGCAAATATAATATATATATCCAAATATACTATTCTATTATAGCATTTACACGTTCTATTTAACCGTCCGTTTCTAGGTAGTATGCTATAGATAATAGTGCTTTAATATAAAGTTAGGTAGTTAGTTCTTTCTAGAATATAGAGATAAACTATCTGCCTTTATTAAAGACAATTATTTTAGGAAGTCTATAGAGTTTTTATATATAATCTAGGAACAATTAGGCAATGACAGGTGCTAACATATTAGGGCAGGCGATTAAGTATTTTATCTTAGATAGTTGGTCTATAACTACTATAATGTTTATACACCCTTTACTTGCGGAGAGCTTAATAACAAAGTTAATTAAGATATCCTTTTATCTTTAGTCTAGAACAAGTAGTGGCTTTAAAAAGCCGTTATACGTCTTATATAAAGCTTTAGCTTATCAGCAGTTATAGCAGCTAAAGACATACCTTCTTATTATATTATGCATATTCGGCTAATAATACTCTTATTAAAGGAGTTCTAGGGTTTTTCCTTAGCCTAGGTAGCTAGCTACTAGTAGATCATATATATATCTAAGGAGCTTAAGCTTAAGTTCGTTATAGTTAGGTATAACTAGACGGTTCTAGTAGTATAAGCAGTCTCCGTAAGCTTTATATTTACTTAGAAAAATCCTTTTAGAGCGTCTAACGCTGTCTTAAATTAGCTTAAGCGTTTTTTAGATAAACTTGTTATTTAGGTATTCGTTAACTATTATCTATTTAATTAATTAATTAGTCATTTTAAGAACGTGCATTATAACGTCTTTAATAGGAGGGTTAAATAGCTTAGGGTAAAGCAGGGTTTAATTATAGTAGGTATGCGCTTCTTTCTATACTAGTATATCTTATAAACGTTAGGTTAGGGTATTAGGTTTTTAACCTTAAACGCCTAAGTAGTATATAATTAAGAATTGGAAATAAGATAGATATTCTAACTAGTGGGCTTAACAATAACTTAGCTGTTTTATAGTCGTAAAGTACTATAGATTCTTATAGTTACTAAAGACCTTAATTAGAAATCCGGCACCTTCCAGTTTAGGTTACTATTATTTAAAATACCTAATAATAGCCAACAATTCCTTATTATAGATCTTATAGTTATATTTAGCTAGGCTTAGTTGTTTTAAGAAGTATGCTATAGGGTACAGTACTCCTTCCTTATTATACTGAGACAGAATGCCTCTAGTAACATAGTTAGATAAATCAGCTTCTATAACACTCTTTTAGTTTAAGTTAAAGTGTTAGAGTATAAGTGCAGTAGTAAATATAACTTTTAAATAAGTAAAGGCCTTTTTATATTCCTTATTAAAAATAAAGGCTTTATCCTTTTAGGTTAGAGCTATAAGGGGTAAAACTAGAGTAAAGAAGTTGTTAATAAACCATTAGTAGAAGTTAGCAAATCCTATAAAGGCTTTTATATCCTTACCATTCTTAGGTTCTTACCAGTTTATAATTACTTTAATCTTCTTTAGGTCTATTTATATACTATCTATAAAAATAATAAGTCTAAGGTATAGGACTTTCGTTTTATAGAATCCACACTTATTTACATTTAATTGTAAGCTAGCTCTATATAGGGCTTCTAAAATAAGGTTAACGTATTTCTTATATCTAGTTAGGTTATTGCTATATACTAAAATATCATTAATATAAGCAGTACAGAAAACTTCCAGATAAGGTTATAGGGTGTTATTTACAAAGTATTAGAACAAACTTAGGGCATTTACAAGGCCAAACGGCGTCACTAAGTATTTAAATAGTGTAAGGGATATTATTGTGGTTACCTCGGGCTGCCCTTAGGACAACCTTCGGACGCTCCTTGGATGGTCGCCGGTCACGTGCCGGAGTCACGTGCCCGTAGTATATAGTCTCCACAATCCCAGAGGCCTTACCTCCTTAAGGATTCGTCTCTCTTACTAATCTATCCTATTCCATAATCGTGCCTTATAGTCCCCTGTCTACAAAGTCCCATTACATTTAAATCCTTTCTACTCCATTTAGAAGGGCAGCTGGCTTTAAGGACCAGATTATTTATTTACATCTTTTGTTTACACCTACTATCCTCCCTTAAAATCTCGCGATAACCTAAACAGAAACTCCACGAATACCTCATAGAAAGCCGTCGCATTAAGGCAAGAAGGTCCCTCTGATAGTAAGAGATTACGACAATACAAACTCTAGGCAAGACGGCCGAACGAGCCCTAACACCCAGATGCACCAGGAGCTTAAAAACTCTCGCACACCTATAGTCACCGCTAAAGAAAACGCAGACACCCTCTATAACGGACGTAACACCGCCAGAAAACAACCAGAACCCCTCTAGCCCCACCTAGGCCAATTGGAAGACCAAGCACTAGAGGTAACTTTAAGATCTTCTCCTAAGCCAGAAATGCCAGAGGAATTCACTAACGTGTCCAACTAGGGACCTAACTGGAACCCTCCTAGAAGACCATCGGCCTATAATTAGTATAGTAGTAGCACATAAACTACTTACGAGCTAAGCAGGCCTACCCCTTTAGGTAATTTAACCTAAACACTAACTTAAGACCTAAGGCTTATTAGAAAACCCGCGCTAGTTACTAGTACTAATACTACCTCTATAGCCGGAGCTTCCCTAGGCCCAAGTTTGGAAAGTTAAGAGCCCTATACCAATATCCTTTAAGACAGATATTAGGAAGCTATTATAAGGCTCTCGGAAGCTATACGGGAGGAAGCTACTAATAAACATATTAGAACCCTTTAAGGGCAAATTTAGATCTAGTAGGGTTTAATCTAAGCTAGATAAGTTCTTTTACAACCTAGTTAGGGCTAAGGGCTTCCTAGGGGCTACCTAGTACCTACCTAAGAAGGTATAGAAGACTTAAAGAGGCATCTATGCAACAAATAGAAAAAAAATATAAACTAACTAGCTAAGGCCTCTAGTAGTCTAGAGCTCCATTATAAACCTAGCGCCCAATATTTAGATAATTAGGTTTGCAAAGTAGACAACTTCTTTAAAATACTAATAATATAAGATAATACTAAAGAATGTATATAGTAGATTATTAGCAAGATTAAAGACTAATCACTAAACCAGATCGCGCTTAATTAGCTTAATAAAGAGTAGATTACTACATAGCCATAGCTACAGACCTTCCTAAAGGGTTAGACCTAAGATCCGTATATTATATAATATAATAACGCAGAATAATTCTGGAATAGTATACAGCTGGACCGTTAAGATTTCCGCTAGTTTATAAACTTTATAAAAACTTATACTTAATAGATAGATCTAGAGCCCTTTAAAATCAAGGACGACAGCGTCCATAAAAAGGAGAAGATTATATTTATCTAGGCTAGAATTAAGCTAGCAATTTATAATAAAATAAAGCGCGTAGGAGCCCTACCGCGGATCACTACATATACGGATTTTAAATAAGCGGTTCTAAACGCCAAGGATATAGTAAGGAACCAGACCTCTTCCGGTAAGAAGCTGGGGGGTAGCTAAAAGCATAGGCACTCTAGTAGTAATATAGGGCAGACCCAGTCTTTAAAAAAGCCGTTCTTAAAGAGAACTTTAGAATAGTTGAAGTCAGAAGCCTTAAGCAGTGGGAAAGATTTCCGTGGCCAACCTAATACCTATCCAATACCCTTATAGGAACACCCCAAGAAGCTAAAAGGAAATTCTTACTAGAAAACAAGTAGGGCAATAAACGCACTAACAAACCAAAAAAAGAGAAGCCCTAGTTATAGACGTCTCCTAGCTATAACTAGGGCAAGATACGGAAGGGAAGACTCTCTATATTACTATTAAGCTAGAAATAATACTCCCCACGGGCGAGATGCGTCAGTTCTAAGCACTATATAATAGCGGCGCTAAAATTAATCTTATACGATATAACTTAGTAAAAGAGTATAAACTTATCCCATCGCTAGGGTAGCGGAAACCTATTATAGGCTTCCTAAATAAGCATCAGATTAAACTATATAGCGCCTATAAGCTTATAGTATCAGTGGCCGACATGTATAACCGCACCAAGGTAGTTAGCCCGCAACCCTTCTAGGCGGCCAACTTCATAGGTTATAACCTTATCCTTAAATATCCTTAGCTTGTAGAAGCAGATCCTAAGATACGCTTTAAAATAGGAGCCTTTAAATAGTAGAACGATAAAGAATTGGAAGGGTGCATATTATTAATAAGCTTAAAGGACATCCTAGAAGATGTAGCTCTAGGTAAAATAGTATACACTCTATACCCAAAGGAGTATCGGATCCAACCCCTGTTCTATAGCAAGATAGGTATAGAGCCTAGCATAGGCAATAACCCTTCTGTAACAGATACCCTATGGGGAACTGCCAGATAGGTCACAGAGACACTATAGGGAGGCGGCGATCTTAAAGATCTTACGAGATACTTCTACCGCTATAGGTTACTCTAGCTTAAGTAATACGCGGAGAGTATACTACGGCACCTCAAATACTGCGTTAAGGAGTTTCCTACCCTCTACTAGCTACCGCATAAAACTGTTTAATATACAGTAGCAACTGTATATGAATAACCACTACAGCGTGCAACGCTGCCCGTAAGCGTCCTAAGGGAGCTCTAGGACCTACCTAACAATAATATAGAAGACAAACATAACCCCAATTTATTAAATATCCTAGTAGGCTTAAGGGACTTACTAAGGGTATTTTTGGGTAGGAGAGCTAAAGTCCTTTTATAGAACTCGGAATACAATTATGCAATTAATCTAGAAGAAGGCAAGCAGCTGCTAAACCTTCTTATCTACAACCTCTCTTGTAAAGAGCTTAAGATCTTATGGGAGTACCTTAATAGCTTACTAGAAAAGGGATGGATACAGCCTAATAAGTCACCAGCAGGCGCGCCGATCCTCTTTATCCCAAAACCAGATAAAACTATAAGGCTATATATAGACTATTACGGTCTTAATAAGATTACAATTAAGAACCGTTACCCACTACTATTAGTTAGTAAAATACTAGATTAACTATTTAGAGCTAAGATCTTTACAAAGCTAGATTTACGAGACGCCTATTATAGGCTCTATATTAAAAAAGGGGATAAGTAGAAGGCCGCCTTTAAGACCCAATACAGCCACTTTAAGAATCTAGTAATACCTTTTGGGCTAGCTAATACGCCTATAATATTTTAATTATATATTTACAAAGCCTTAGGGGGACTAGTTAACCATATATACGTTATCTATTTAGATAACATTCTAATCTACTTAGAAGATAAGGATTAGCACAAGCAACACATCCACAAAGTACTAGAATGTTTAGATAATTAGGGCCTCTACGCCAAGGCGTTAAAGTATATCTTTAACACTAAGTAGGTTAAGTTCCTAGGCTATATCGTAACGCCTACAGACGTAGTTATAGACCTAGTACGGGTATAAATAATCCAAGAGTGGCCGGAGCTAGAGAGCTACTAGGATGTTTAAGTATTCCTAGGCTTTACCAATTCCTATAAGCGCTTTATCTATAACTACTTGGACGTCGCCTAATACCTATCCGACTATGTTATTAAAGCTTCCTAAGACCTAGCCTAAGGAGTAAAAAGCTTAAAGGCGGGAAGAAAGAAAACCAAGAAGGGACTAACTAAATAGTATAAACTATGGATATAGCCCAGAAAGGTACAGAAAGCCTTTTAGGAACTACACGCAAAGTTCATAGAAGCTCCACTATTACAGCACTTTAACCCAGATTAGCTACTAATAATAGTCACTAATATATTAAATTTTGCCCTTACTAGTATCCTACTATAACCTAATAGGCATCCGGACCCTACCTAGCTCTATTAGAGACCAGTAGTATTCTATAGCAGAAAATTCCAGGGACCTAAAGTTAGGTATTATACCCACAATAAGGAACTGCTGGCCATAATTAACTGCTTTAAACAGTAGTGACACTACCTTAAGCACGCAAGCTATACCACTTATATACTCTTAGATTATTATAATCTACACTACTTTATAACTATAAAGGAGCTTATACCTTAATAGGCTAGATAGGCAGAGGAGCTTATACAATTTAATTTTAAGATTAAATATAAGCCAGGGGAAAACAACCCTACTAATAAACCGTCACGACGGCTAGACTATACTAAAGGCTTTAAAACGGGAGAAGGAAAATAGATAATAGATATCTTACTCCCTATATTACAGAACAAGCTCTAGGTATGGGATACTTAAACACCCACAGCTCTATGTACTAAGTCTTAGGCGGTATAAGCCCCATTGGTTTCCACTAATGTTCCGGCTAGTACCCGGTCCGTTACTAATAAGGGTCCAAATATACCTAGATAGGACGTCCCTAATACACTCTTAGAACCTAATAATACACCACTAATTACTAAGCTATCCCCTTAAACTAATAGCGAAGCTAAAAAGTAATTGGAACTCGGAGCCCTATAAAGACCAAAGGACTTTAACCTTATAGCGGCCTTTCTAATGTATATACACTAAGAAGTTATAAGATCCATAGTACTATTTAGTCTTATACTTAGAGCAGTATAAGGTGAAACAGCTTTCACCTAGAAACTATCTAAAAGGTTAATGGATCTTATCTATAAGGTGTAATAGAGGGACGCCTCCTATACCATCTTTAATGCGGAAGCAGACCGGAAATATAATGGAAAGGAAGCTGTAAGGCGCTAAAATTAGGAACTAGACCTAATCGGCCTACTGCGTAGAAGTAGTAAGGTTTAGGTGCCATAAGAAGCAAATCTACGTTAGAAAATTCTTATAAAGAATTACAATAATCCTCTAGGCGGCCACTATGGTTAAGCCAAGATAGTGGAATTACTTTAACGTAAATACTATTAGCTAAAACTTAAGCAGGAAGTAAAGGAGTATATTAGCCACTATAAGAAGTGTTAAGTATATAAAATCCAAAGGCACAAGCCATGGGGTCTACTTAAATCGGTTCCTCCCGCCAGCAAACTATAGCAACATTACGCTATAGATTTTATTACGGATCTTCCGCCATTAAAGGATAAGCAAGGACGAATATACGATTTAGTTCTAGTACTTATTAATAGGTTTTTAAAGTACGTCCAATACCTTCCCGTTAATAAGACGATTAATATATAAGCGCTTACCAGCCTAATTAAAAAGAAATACTTTCTTAAAGTAGATCAGCCGTACTCTATTATTACTAATAGGGGCAGCGTCTTTATAAGCCAGTACTAGTTAGATCTATACTTTTATTTAAAGATAGACCACCATTATAGTATAGCTTTCTATCTACAAACGGACGGGTAAATAGAACGCCAGAACCAGGAACTAGAATTATACTTACAAATATATTTAAACTACCAGCAAGACAATTAGTATAAGCTACTCCTATACGCGGAGTACGCTTACAATTCAAAGCAACACACATCGTATAAGTATACACCAATTCAGATTGCCTATGGCGTCCAACTATCTAGGTTTAATAGTGTACCCAACAATCACTAGCTAAGGCCATATAATTAATTATAGGATCCTACCGGGAAGTCTAAGGACATCTACTAAAGAGTACAAGGATACCTCTAGGAATAGGAGGAGCAATAAAAGCATACAAAGTAAAGCCTATAAGATGCCCAAAAGCAGTAGAGACTCTAGTACAACCACAAACACTAGAACAAGCATTTTGGAATAGGCGATAAGGTTCTATTACATTTAATAAATATCAAAACCCATTAACTATTAAAGAAGCTCGATACAAGATACCTAGGTCCCTTTTAAGTTAAGGAACGAATTAGCAAGCTAGCCTACCATCTCTAGCTACCCCTATCTATGGCCCGTGTGCACTAGTGTTTTATATAACCCTACTAGAGCTATGGCATAGACCACTACTGGAAAAGAACTTCCATCTAGGCCCAATTAAACACCCTAAAGTGGTGGGCGAGCGGTATAAGGTTAAAACTATACTATACTATAAGTCTATCAAAAACAAGCTTTAATATAAAGTTAAATGGCTAGGATGGCCCGCTAAGGACTCTATATAGGAACCAGAGAATCACCTTAATTATTATAAAGATATTCTAAAAGAATATTAGAACTAAGGTCCGCAATCTACAAGGCGCAGAAAGCGCTCTAATACTATAGTGTTATCATAGCCTATAAAGAAGACTCACGCAAAGAGTAAGAAATAGATTAAATTAGATATGGAATAAATAGGCTCCAGAAACCATAAGGATTGATTAAGGCTACGGCCTAAGGTAGGACAGGTCCTTAGCCTTTTTATATACATAGTATAGAATTAATAGGGTACTTTGCTAGAATCGCATTCCTATTTATTAGTCTATATCAGGAATAGTGTTCCTATGCCTTCCTAAATACCTTATAAGGCCTTCCCAAGCACCAGTTAAGATCCTCAATTGCTACTATATACAAGAACAATCCTAAATGCCTAAATTAAAAGCCACTATACCTTATCCTTAGGAGCAGGATTAGTATCCATCGGCCCTCTAAGGGATGGCTAACGGGAATAAGATCCCTTTATATGTATACAAGTAGGCATAAAAATAGGGGTAGGACGATAAAGTATAAATAGAGCAGAAATTCTTAAACGCTTAACACTAATATTAGGTCTAAACCAATACCAACGAAGCTCTTAAGGCGTCAGCTTATAGTTAATAGAGACACGCTCAAGCCCAGAATAAATAGAGACGTTGGCTAGCTAACACAATCTAGAACCACTAAGACCTTACTACGGCAACTGTTAGTTACCTATCCGCTAGGTACCTAAAGGGTAACCTACCTAATACCGTATTATATTGTGCTCTTTCAAAACTTAACGCGTATATATAAACTCCTTCTTATAGTAAACGGCGACCTTCTTCTTATCACCCCCATTCTTTACCCTATCCTTAGTATACCAACCTTACTCCCTTATTAGGCATTACTAGCTGGCTTACTAGAAATTATAGGCGGTATAGATAGCTATAGTATAGTCTCAAATTCGACCTAGACGTTTAGTATTGGCGCTAGAATAAGAGAGAGCCCGGGCGATATAGTAGTTAAGGATATTAAAGAATCGTCGCCACTTAGGCCTAGGCTATATTAAAGCCTAAAGTCAGCAATGGAAACCTATTAAGGATAGGAAAGCTCACCTTAATATAACTACCGCTCTTAGTACGCATGCATTAATTACAAGGACTAAAGATGTTGGACCTTATATAGTAGGTCTTATTACAAGCATCCAGAATCTTCTTATTAGACTTCTAGTCTTTTAAGAACGTATAGGCAAAATCATTTAGGCAGGACCAGCACCAATTATGGGTCAGCGGAGATTAAGGTTCTATATACAGCGGTAGGGCTAGGATACGCTATAGAATTAGCTTAGAAGAGCAGTCAGTAGGAGAACAAAGAGGTATATTAAATTAATAATGGAAAAAAAGAAAATTTTAATAATATATTAAAGATACGTCTAAAATTGGACGAAGGTTAATAATGGGAAGTAAGGTATTAAGGAAAAGGAGCAGCTTAATAAGCAAGGTATCTTTATACTTCACCTTCCAATACCCTTCTAGTAAATAGCCGCAACCTTGCCAATATAACTCCGTTATAATAGCGCAATTTAGAAGGAAGGAAACACGCGTATAAGCCATTTAGCTATTACTTCCTTACAAAAACTAATTACGCGGCTAGGGAAGGCAATTGAGACGTCAATTACAGACGTATATAGGTTAAATTATACCTAAACGATACTACGGTATTAAAGAACAACGTTATACACGTTCTTAACAATTGTATAATAGCTAGAGGCGCTATTATAAAGTGTCCCTCCTATTTACTGGGCAGTAGAGCTACACCAAATATATAGTATAGGACTAATAAGAAAGGATTATAGATCAATATCTTAAAAGTTAAAGACGACAGCAAGCCAAGGCTCTATACATTAAATCCCATACTAAAAGGTTTTACGGAACTATACTAGAACACCAAATTGCCTATAATACTTATAATTAATTGCAGACCGGTATAAAGGCTTAGAAGTAGAGTTACATAAAAATCCCCGTATTAGCCTAGGTAGTCACCGGCATACTTCTAGTAGGCTCCTAATAGGTCTCCTAGCAATCCTTACGTCTTTTCTCCAGTTATGTTTTTTCCTTATTAAGGGTTTTCAGGAGTTTAAAGCAGGGGTTAGATAGATAGATAATATACAGCGGCATACCAACATCTCTTTAATATCTTCCCGAACCCCTTCTAGGACGAGCCCTTATAATCTCCCTACCGTAAGGTAATGGCAATCAGGGGCCGACCGCAAGAAGGGGGGGGGCAATATAAGGGATATTATTGCGGTTACCTCGGGCTGCCCTCAGGACAACCTTTGGACGCCCCTTAAATAGTCGCCGGTTATATACTGGAGGCACGTACCCGTAGTATATAGTCTCCACAATCCTAAAGGCCTTACCTCCTCAAGGATTCGTCTCTCTTACCAATCTATCCTATTCCACAATCGTGCCTTATAGTCCCCTATCTACAAAGTCCCCTTATAAATAGTCTATATCTAGTACGGAATGCGGTAAGCTATTTATCTCCTTTTATAATATAGAGGCGGTTAAATATATAGATAAGGCCGAGTTTTGTATAGTAGCAAGCCTTACTTAATTAGTTTAGTGTCTTTTAAATTAACGGGAGCAGGTACCAATTCTTAATGGTAATAGCGTTAAGAGCTTAGTAGTCTATACAGAAGCGTAGACTACTGCTAGGTTTCTTAATAAAGATTATAGGTACAGCTATAGGCAAAGAGCTTACTCTAATAAATCCTTTACTTAGGTGCTTATCTAAGTACTTTCGTAGTACTTTAAGTTTGTTCTAGGATATTCCGTATAAGGGTCTAAATCCTAGCTATTTTCCTTTTTTAAGTACGATCTTATAGTTATATAGTTGGTGTTTTACTAACTTATTAGCTTTCTTTTATAAGAATGCCTCTAGGTGCTTATAGTAGCATACTAGTACTTTTATAGTAGGGTTAGTATGCTTCTTTAGTACTAGGGCCTTTTTAATATTGGCTATTATAACGGCAAAGATTATATATTTAGGTTTCCTGACAAGTTATACTAACGGGGTAGCTCCAATTATATAGATATCTAAGGTGTTAAGTAGGCTTAGGTTATCCTTAGTTTCTTATATAGTTTTAGGTTTAGTATTAGGTATAGAGTTAGTATTAGGTACGGAGTTAGTATTAGATTTAAGTTTAGGTTCTTTAAGTATCCTTTTTATAGTAGAATACCAGTTCTTTTAGTACCTTTATATGTTAGGCTTAAGTTTCTACTTAGTTTAGGGTGCAGCGGTTAGAGGCAGTTTATATAGTTTAGTATAATTTTTGGGTTCTTAATAGATATTGGTGGAATTCTTATATTAGTAGAATTCTTAGGTTAGTGGAATTGGGTGGACTTTTTAGGTATAGGGTAGACGTTAGTAGAAATTTTAGACTGGTAAATCCTGGTGGATTTTTTAGATTTTAGTTTAGGGTCTAAGTAGTAAGTTATAAGGCACTTCTGCTTATAATAGGAGGCGGTAAATAGAAGCTTAAGGTTATCTTAATTAATGGTTACCTTATATAGCTTTATCTAGGGCTATTTAAGGATTACTAGGTAACCTAGGGTAGTTATAAAGAGCTTAATTAATTCTTTATAGTTTAGGTATTAGAGTTTTAGGGTTGCTATATAAGTAATACGGCCTAAAATAGTATATTTGCCATTAAATCTAAATACATTAATATGCCAGTTAAGGGGTATTAGGGTAAACCTATTATCTTACGCGAAGATCTTATTAATAAATCCTATGCCGTTAGCTCCTATATTAATTAGGACTTAAGCGTTAGCCTATTAACCTTTCTGCTAAAGACAGTAGTTAACAGTTATACTACAATCCTAAGAGTTAGGGTTTGCTATATCTAATACATTTAATAAGATCCTGTAATATAGCTGTCCTAGAGAGCGACTTAACTCTAGGATATACCTTTTAGTAGTAAGCAGGAAGGGGTTCCTCTAGAACATTGGTTATAACTTTGTCCTTATAAGTGGTGCTTACTAGATATAGAGTTGGAGCTAGATAAAGATTAGGGTTGGTAGTTAGAAGATTAGTGCAGTAAACGGCTGCTAGCGTTAACTATTTATAAATCTTTTTGGAAGGAGGCGAAGCAGTAGTTAGAGAAGTAGGAGCTACTTCCACACTTAAAGCAGAGGCCTAGCTTAGTATATTGTTCTCGTTTAGAAGACCCTAATAGGGCGTACCCTAGGGTCCCAGTGTTAATATCTATGGCGTTAGGGTGCTTAGGCTAGGATAATAACTTAGTAGATATTCGCGGGGTTATTATATTGTATTAAGGAGTGGACTTTGGTATTAGGCGTAGTATATTATTGTACTGTTTATTAATAATGTTTATATAGGCGTTAAGGGCTTCTAGTAGGTCTACACTAATTAGGAAGGTTTTTAGTTTAGGGCTTAGAGATTTAATAAGGCTGTTAATTAGTGCGGAGTTATTGTAAGCTTTGCAGTGTAGGAGAATTGAGTGAACAACTTAATTATAAATCTATAGAAATCAGGTATACTATATACACAAAATAGGTGGCAAAGGTTAACGGAGACGCCGACAATAATTTATAACTGTTACCTAATTGGCCACCAGGTCTACATTACCACTTAGTTAGTAATAGGTAATAAATAGGTAATAGAAATGAGTAGTGAGACATACAATAACAAAAGGGCACGGTAGTAAGTCATAAGATGACCTTTGACATAGTAGCGGTAGTCGGTTACACACCCCCCCAGATTTGACGGTGTAGTCAAAGCTATAGAAAATAAAAATGAAGGTAGAGACTATACCAAAATAGGGAATTTGGGATACAATTTAGGAGTAGTAAGGGGATAGGGTAATGTTCAAGAGTCTTTATCAGATAATGTGGTAGCAATTTAATGTCAAATATCCACCAAATTCAATTGCTTTATCCATGCTTCGTACCTTTAACTAGGTAAGATTTTGGTAAGGCCGTCGGCAGGCATTTTAGCTATAGGGACCCATTAGACGTCGATCTTTTTGTCTTAGACTTCCTGTCTAAGCCAGTGCTGATGGACGTCGATATGTCTAAGCTTGGTATCAAGTTTTGGTGTATCCTGTCTTAGGAGTCATACGGTCTGCATATTGTCGCATAGTAGGGTAAACTCGCGTTCTAAATTAAAGCCGACTGCCTCAAAGAAACGCTGCCACCAGATAATCTCAACGGCAGCTATAGACAGGGAGAGAAGCTCCGCTTTGGTAGTCGAGCAAGTCACTAATCTCTATAGGGTTGCCTTCCAGTCAATCAGTCCTCCAAATAGCATAAAAAGGTATCCTTAAGAGCTCCGTCTAGTGTCTTTATGGTCCGCAAACGCTGCGTTAGATGCTCCGTAAAAGGTAACATCTTCTCCCTTAGGGTTTCTGAAGTAGACATAGGCTCCAAGTACTTCGCCAGAGTATTCAATAGCTGTTAATTTTGTTCCAAGGCAGTAGGCAATAGCTTAATTAGCTACATTAAGGTGCTTTTAATTTGGATTTATAAGGAATTCAGCCAGCTTAGAATACGTCTTAACAATATCAGGTCTTCTAAATACGGCAAGGTGCGCAAGGGAACCGACTCGTTACTAATAGGCTAGAGTTCTTTAAGGGTTCGTCTGCTGGTCGAACGGAATCAGTTCTTTGGCAGGAAGTAGTAACTTAGGAAATCTTCCTGGTTAAATATTGAATCGATTGGCTATCTTTTTGATATAGGAATCTTGGCAGAGCCAGAGCTTTCTGCTTAGTTAATCTTGTTTAATTTGGATTCCTAGAAACCACTATAGGTCTCCTAGTACACGGATCTCGTATTGGTGCAGCAATTTGGCTTCAAATTCCTGTAGTCTTAAAAGGTCCTTTTTGGCAACTAGTACGGCAATATCGTCTACATAAAAGAAGACAATAAGTCGTCCATTAGTGTAAAGGCAGTTCGTACCTGGGACAGGCTTCAATCCAAATTTGGCCAGTATATTAGTGAGCTCTTTATACCAAAGTAGTGGTAAGATTTTTAATCCATATAGCGCCATGAGTAGCTTTAGGATATATCCATTTTAATTAAAGCCTTCTGGGTAGTAACAGTAGACTAGCTTATCTAGTCTTGCATTCGTAAATGCTTTTATAGCGTTATACTATTAAATCTCCAAATCGAATGCGGCTGCTATAGCCATAAGGGCACGGAATATTCAAGCAGCTAGGGTTGCTACATAGGTCTCTTCCTCAGTAGTCTATAGGTCTCCGCGGACACATAGTCAAGCCTTTAGCTTTTATAGGTAGCCGTCACTGTCAAACTTGTATTTAAAGACCTATTTCAGCGGAAGGATCTGGTCGTTGGTTGCTTCTTCCTTTAGTACAGTCTTAAATATCCCTCAGCGTTTAAGGTCGTTGTATTCTTTTTCCATGGCCTTTTAAAAGCTGGCAGTTAAAGGGTGCTTTCTTAGCTCTTTAAGGTTCCTTAGTTTGGGAGGGAGATTATCCTAATATAGAGATAAGGATCTAGTTCGGTTAACGTCCTTTACTAGTCCTGTGGCAAAGCCAGCGTAGTAACCAAATAGGGTAGATAAATTAGCTAGTGCTGCTACATATACTTGGCGTCGAATTCGTTTGGAACCTTCTGGTAGGATAAGGTTGGCCGAAGGATTGGCCAAGACCTCGTTAGCTCATGGAGCTATATTCAACGGTTCTGGTAAACTGCTTAACTAGGTAGAACTCGTTTCAATTATATCTAAGATATCATCTTAAAGTCCTCCCAGTGTGGTGTTTGTTTCTGGCAGATCCGGAGACACCGTTCTGCTAGGTGTCAGTAGCTGTTTGATATTCTTTATAGGAAGCTCTACTGAGTCGTTTAATGTAGTCGTTTGATCTGCATTTAAGGTAGGTCTATATAGGATAGATTTATCCTCAGATTCGTCCTTATAGAGAGGTTCTAGTAGACTAATTATCTAGATGGTGTCTTCTAATGCTTCCTTTAGTAGGTAGTTGATGTTCTGACCCTTAGGGTCGTAGAACGAGTTCCCGTTAAATATAACATCTCTAGTTCGAATAACTTTGTAAAGGCTTAAAATCCAAATTTGGTAGATATTAGTTGAATTATAGCCGACTAGGTGTCTAATTAATGCACAAGGAGCTAGCTTGTCTCCCTTTCTAACTTATTTATTCAGCGTATAGGTCCTACAACCGTATTCGTGCATGTGGGTAAGTGTTGGCGGCTTACCATAGGCAACCTTATACGGAGTTTTCCACCCTAGTTGCTCATTCGGCGTTCAATTAAGGGCATAGCCAGCAGTAAGGAAAGCTTTTGGTCCTAGAAATAGGGGTAAGGATGCTTCTAGCTATATAGATCTTAATCGTTCCATAAGGGTTCTTCCAGATCGTTCAGCTCCGCCATTTTGTTCCTCAGTATACGGTGCTCGGCATTCAAAGGTAATGCCTTCGTCTGCACACCACGTCTCTAGAGTGTCTTCCATTTGTCCAAATGCTTGTTCATTATCACTCCAGAAGAAGACGACGTCTTAGTAGAATTATGTTTTGATTAAGCGGTAAGTCTTACAGATGGTAGGTAGGACAGTAGCTTTGTCTCTATTCTTGGCAGTATACATAAAGTTAAATTTGGAATACGTGTAATAGAAATACATAACGTATCTATCGCTGTTATATCCTAGTACTCTGAGGTAGATGATATTAAATGCTAGCCGTTTAAATGGTTAATTAGCTGGAAATTCGTGTTCTCGTCTTTAAGAGATCTGCTGTGTGTGCTTTGCTAATAAGCAAGTTTTACATTCGATTTTGAGCGGTGCTCGTTTAGTAGTTAATTTGGTCAGCTCTGCGCCAATAACGTGCTTAGGAAGCTGCTCAATAGCATCAGGTCCTGCATGGCCAAGTATTTTGTGCCATCTTGTAGCTGTGGCTCCGATTGGTTTACGGGCCATGCGGCTTAGCTAGTACCTCTTAAAGGTTAAGAATATTAATTAAGTCGAATCTAGGGTACTTATAGGCTCTCTATGCATTAGTGCCTAGTGCCCCCCTAGTCGTCTTGCATAGCATACTGTTTTGCCAGTTGCTAGATAGTAGAGCAAATTTCGCCCTAAGTTAAAATAGATGTCGTTCTCAGTGGCTCTTAATAGCGCTACGATATTTGTGAACATAATAGGCACTAGCGCTATATGGGATAGCCTCATCTTTAACTTCCCATTAGGTGTATCAACAGTGATGGTTACTATTCCGTAGGCTTGTATTTTTTTGAAATTTCCGCTAGCAATCAGGTAGTCGTCTTCTACAGCTGGGTAGGAGAAGGTGAAGTCTTCTTTGTTATTATAGACGTGGGTATCTACACTAGGGTTAAGTATCCAGGTGTTCTAGAGTTCGAAAGGAATTTGGCCAGTACTAAACACAACAGCATGGCTAGTTGGTGTGGTAGAAGCAGGGGTTTTAGAGTTAAAATTAATTATAGATTCTGTATTCTTCTAATTATTCTCCTTTGCTTCCTATTCTCTTTTTTGAATCTGCTTAACAATGCGTTTAATCCAAGGTGTAAATAAGATTGTTTCATCTACTTTCTTCTAAATATCTGCCCTTGGTCTCCATCCTTAAGGGCGCTTGTATACGGCGATGTAATAGCAGTCACTAAATCAATGTATAAGGCCGCATATGCATTCCTTGTGCCATCTCAAATTTGAATTTGGACTGCCGTTAGGGTCTAAACTGGAATTGGAATTAGAGTTGCTTTAAAGGGTTGCGAATGCAGAGTTATTGGCAGTTGAGGTAGACAATACTTACTACATACAGTAGTGCTCCTTAAATTCCTTAATAAGGTTAATAATGGATGGGGCCTCTTTATCCTTTTATTCTTTTCTGATAAGGTCTACTTCTAGCGCTCCTATAAAACTAGAAGAGATAGGTTTAATTACTTATATAAAATTATAGTGGGGTCTGAATCCCTGGACATCTAATAGCTCCAATTGTTCTACCTACTTGTAGATGTTTCTCCAGCTGTTTAACCATTTTTCGATGCTCTGCTTTTTGTTATAGGCTTTAAGAGCCGTGTATTAATTAAGGACGTTGTGCTTTTAACCTAACGTAGTAGGGGCAAGTGCTTTCTTAAGTGCTTTTAGCCGTTCGTATACTGTGTCGAGGCCATTAATAAAAGGGAGGTAGGATACCAATATTGTGCAAACAACATAATTGCTGATATCGCTTATGGCCTGCTCCTTCTTCTAATATATGCGGAGGTCGTCCTTGTATTCCGCGTATAGTTAATTATAGGCAATGAGTTGGTTTGGATCTAGCTTGGCTATCAATATAGCTGCAGGAAGTACGTCTGCGGGTATAGGTTATTTCAGAGGTTCTAGCTTTGGGAGCTCATCTTTCTTCTTTAACGGGTCAATATACTGCCATACCTTATTAGTTTTGGCAGTATCTTATATAACAAAGAACCATGGAAGCCAATCAGATGGCTTGTTAAGAATAAGGTTGATTTTAGATAAAGATTCGCTTATATTAGTTATCATTTTTAGAATTTTAACAGTTTAGGCAGGGTCCAGGTTAGCGTCTTGGCAAAACCTTATTTTGACGATTTAATTCGCTAGTTTGTTCTAGTACGTTCTGGTATGTTCATCGAGCTTAATAGGTAAAGAAGTTCAAGACACTTGCAAAGGTAGTAGAAGTAGTGACTTCTTGAACGAGGTAGTATTTGATTGGTTAGTAGGTAGTGCAATCCGGGCTTATAACTGTAAGCTTTGCAGTGTGGGAGAATTGAGTGAACAACTTAATTATAAATCTATAGAAATCAGGTATACTATATACACGAAATAGGTGGTAAAGGTTGACGGAGACGCCAACAATAATTTGTAACTGTTACCTAATTGGCCACCAGGTCTACATTGCCACTTAGTTGGTAATAGGTAATGAATAGGTAATAGAAGTGAGTAGTAAGACATGCAATGACAAAAGGGCACAGTAGTGAGTCATAAGATAACCTTTGACATGGTAGCGGTAGTTGGTTACAGTTATTCTAGCCTATTTCCTTTATATAACAATTAAATTTAGAGAAATATACTAGGAAACCTTTCTTTTTTGAAGTTATATGGTTTATCTTCTTTTAAGCAGTAGCTTAGCGGTTTAGGTTACTATATATAGCTTTAAGAAGTACGACTAGGCTTTATACTAAGTTTGGCTAAAGAGGTTTAATAAAGTTAGCTACATCTCCTCCTAGTTAACTTAGGGCGTAGTAAAGTTAGTTAGCTTTAGTTAGGTAACAGTTAGCATTACTAGTTAGCTTATTCTTAAGCCGGCTTAAAAATAACTAAAGCTCTTATTGTTTACTAGTAAATACTAAAGGGTCTAGTAGTTTTTTAGATCGTTATAATATAGTAGTCAGTTCTACTAGTGGGATAACTATTACTAGTTTAGGGCTTGTATTCCATGTATTAGCTTCTAGTAATAACAATTAGTCTTAAGGGCTTAGCGTAGGCGTCTTAAGGGTGCGGATTTCTTCTTAGAGGGTCTTAATTATTTTCTAGTACTATGCTTCTTATTTGGCTTACTATTAAGCTATAGCAGCTTGGTTTTATATAAGGGCGTCTATAAAGGACTTTTATATATCTGCCAATTGTTTTTAAAGTGGGGATATAATGTTAGCGGTTATTATAGGGGCTTTAAAGTTATTTTATATTTTAAATAGGGCGGGGTAGAGTATAGGTTTTTAAGGTTTTAACGCAATGTAGTATTACAGAGTAAGTATAAGTGGTAATAATATATAGCAAAGTAGATATTATTAGGCTATATATATAAACTGTATAATAAAGTTAAGACGTTATATAAGGAGAGAAGGTAAGGAAACGGGAAGAAAGGGTATATATTATTAGTTTGGCTACTTAGTTAACGCATATATAGAGTAGAACAGGATTTAAGGAGTAGTCCTGGCAGAACTTAGTAGGATTTAGTGGACTTAGTAGAATATAGCAAAATGCGGCAAATTACTGTTAGATTGTGGTAGATTGCTAGCAGATTGCCATTAGATTATCATCTCATGGTTAGTCTCTTCTTACTATATTAGTAGAAATAGGTGGATATAGGTAGGCGTATATAAGGTGTCACGGAGGTGTCCCATAATAGTACCCCCCCTTTAAACTCGAGCTTCTATAAGATAGGGCTGTAGTAGTTTTAGGTAGAGTTTATAAAAGTCTTCTATAGCTTATATAAGTCCTATAGAGTTAATAGGTTCCTATAAGGGCTTAGTAAAGCATCTCTATTTTATAAGGTATATATATTTTTATTTTTATTTATTGTACTTAATATTATTAACTCTTTTAATAAGGTATTTATCTTTACTATCTACTTTAACTAGTAGGGGAGGGTTTTAGATCTGTCTAGGCAGGGCGTCTAATATAGGGGCGGTAGGATAGAGGACTTACATATAGAATATAGGGTGGATTTTAACCGTATTAGGGAGCTTTAGTTAGTAGGTATAAGGAAAGATAACTTTTTTAACCTTATAAGGGCCGGCGTTCTTCTAATTAAGTTTCTTAGTAGGTTGTTTTATATTTAAATTTCTTTTATTTAGCCAGATAAAGTTACTAATTTAGTAGGCTAGTGCTAGGGTTTAGTTCTTATTTACTGCGGCTTTATAGACAGATTACGCCTATATTATTTTATTAATAAGAAACTCTTATAGTTCTTCTATCTTCTTTATAAATTTATTTGCTTCTATAACTTATAAGGCTTAATAAGCTAGGTAAGGTATAACGGAACCTTATAGCTTAGACTACAGTGGGTTCTGTTATTGGGCTGGGTATATAGGTATAAACAAAAACAACAACGTAATAATAACTGGTGGAGTGGTTGCCTAACAGATTAACTCCAATTATATTCTAAGATTCACTACAAGGAGAGAACTATCTATAGTAGGGACTGGGTCCTTTAAATACACAACCATACTCCTAAGAAATCCTCTCTTGTATATAAGGTATGTGTTATACGTGTTATACATAGCATACACTGCATATACTTCATACACTGCGTATAATATTATGTGACTCGCTTACTATCCCTTATTATATGGTTCCACTGGATCTATCCTAGACCATGCCTGTATTAACCAACTAGCTTCCTACAACTCTTCCCTAAGTAGTTATAATATTATACTTAAAGCGTCCGTAACACTATCTCCCTCCTCTTTATTTTCGTCCTTAAAGATTCCTAATATCTCCAAGTTATTTACTAGAGGTGTAATGTCCATTTAATTAGTCTAGTTAATATCCTTACTTATTATACCTAAAGCTTCTTCTTCTTTATAAGCGCAACGTTGTGCTCGCACCGTGGCTGCCATATTATCACTTAGTAAAATAATGTCGTCTCTATATTCTCGTTGTGCAAAAGCAGGGTTGGTGTGTATTATAATAGCGAGTCCCTTGTCTTAACAACCCTTATTTTACTTAGAGTGTACCAAAGCAAACGTTTAATTATCCTACGATGTTCGCTCTATTTCTAACGCTAAGTATACGCGTCCTATAACTCTTAACAGTCTTTAAGTTCCCTAAGTAACTTATTATAGGGTCTTGTATTTAATCTACCACTATAAAGCTTAATAGTAAGCTCTTAAGCGCCTTAGATAAGCTTTGTCATTTATAGGAAGTAGAGTAGGAGGCTATAGCTGCTTAACAGCGTACCCTTAAAGCCCGTTTATTGGCCTCTGCCCGTCTTCTTCGTCTTAAACGTGTTTGTAAGAAGGTCCATTCTAAGAAGTAGAAACTAGTTTAACAGGGTTTATCTAAGCTGGGTAACAAAAGGACTAGCTCTCCTCCTATAAGGGAAACAACTCTAAGTAGCTCAGTAATTGCTCCTCTTAGGTCCCCCTTAGGTGACTTATTCTTTAGCGATCCTTCTTTATTAATATTACCTAACCTGCTTTCTTCTAATACTCCTATACCTTTCCCATAGTGTTTCTTAAGTTGCTTAGTAGTTTCTAGGTAGTCTCACTATAGCCTATCTACTTTACTTTATACCACATTTCGTTATCTACATCCTTATAACTAATAATCTTTAAAACTTGCTATTTGTCTTTCTCTTATCCTCTATATATGTCTGCCTTGTAGACTAGTGGCTTAACATTCCCATATACTGGCTCTAGCATTACGATATGCTATATAGGGTAGATTTTTATTTTAGCTAGTAGGTTTAACTTATACGTGACTAATAAAATTCTTTACTTAACTTTAAAAGGTCCTAGTCTGACGTGGTCCAACTTCTTACTTAGTCGTTAACTCTTGAAATTTTTATATAGTAGCTATACTTTATCCCCCTCCTTAAAATCTGGTCCCTTAAATCTCTTAGCATTGTAATATCTTTTTATTTATTCTTATACTAGTTTAGCTGTTTCTTTAAGGTCTATATAAAGATTCATTAACATCTCTATTCTTTGTTTAGCTGTGCTACTCGTCTTTTTTGCTTGATGTGGCAATAATGATGTTTTTAGCTCGTATCCGTAATTTGCCTTAAATGGTAATGTCCCCATTTCTTTTTATGGTGTTGTATTATATGTAAACTGTGTAACTGGTAATAATAATACCTAATTATTTTATGCGTGATTAATATAGTGCCTTAAATACTACTTTAGTATCTAGTTTAGTCTTTCTGTTTATCCGTCTGTCTGCGGATAATATGCTATAGATATTACTGCGCAAACTCCTTATTCTACCAGAAACACTTCCTAAAATGCTGCTATAAATCTTAGATCTCTATCCGATATAATCTTATCTAGTGCTCTATGTCTTGTAAATACTTCTTTTATATAGATTCTAGCGACATCTTTTACTAATATCTCTTTAGTGCATGCTATAAAGTATCCCTACTTTGTTAGCTTGTCCACTATTACTAAGATTGCGTCATGATTTTATCCTATAATAGGATCTCTTGACTTTAGTAACTTAATAATAAAGTCCTATAATATAACCTTCTATAGTCTTCCTAGTGTCTTAATAGGTTGTAGCCCTCTATACGGCTTATGCCTTATTGGTTTGTTCCTTTAGCAATCTAGACATTTCTTTATAACTTATCTTACTAGTTCCTAGATTCCTTAAATAATGTACTTCTTTTAAAGTCTTAATACTAAGCCTGTAGCTTTGTTATATCCTTGTGTTATTCCCTTATAGAATTTCTTAATAAATTCTTCTGTAATAGACTTAGGTATATACATTGCCTCTCTGTTTTTATATTGCTTTAAGTCTAGATCCTCTGCCTATGCTTCTTAAATCTTCTGTGTCTAATTACTCTCTGGTAATTTATGGATCTGACTTTCTTTGGTCGCTATAATCTTTAGATAATTATACCTAATTAATCCGTCTTAATCCTTTTGCAATAAAGCTCCCGATAGCTTTTTATTACTTTATAGTTCAGTTTTTCTACTTAAAGCGTCTGCTCGTGCATTATCTATACCCTTGGTATACTAAATTTCAAAATAGTATTCTGTAAGCATTTCCGCCCATTTAACCTGTCTTTGGTTGAGTTTCTTTATTATTAGGAATCCTATAAGGTTCTTATAGTCCGTCTTAACCATAAATAGTTTCTTTATGCCTTATAAGAATGCTCTTTATTTCTTAAGTGCTATAACTATACCTAATAACTCCTTGTTATAGATGTCATAGTTTAACTCTAGTGGTGTCATCCTTTAACTGTAGTATGCCACTGGGTGCTATCTATCTTAATATTTCTATAGGAAGTATACCCCTAGTATAAAGTCTGATGTATTTGTTTCTATAACCGTCTCTAGACCTAGTTAATAGATCTTAAGAACTGGCTCCTAGGTAAATAACTCTTTAATTCTCTTAAATAGTTCTTATTACTTCTTTCCCTATGCCTATAGTTCCTCTTTCTTTGTTAACTACGTAAATGGCTTAATATCTTGTAACTATTGCGCTATAAACCTCCTATAGTAATTATAAAACCCTAGGAATAATCTTAACTGTGTAACGTTCTCTAGTTCCTACCAATTCACTATAGCCTTAATCTTCTTTAGATCTATACTAAGTTAGCCTAGTTTAATAATAAATCTAACAAAATTGGTCTTTCTAGTAAAGAACTTGTATTTCTTAATTGCTACTGGCATCTGTTTTTCTTATAGTCTCTTTAAGACCTATTTAACGTGTTCTCTATGTTCTTCCTTACTCTCTAAGTAGATAATAATATCGTCGAGGTATACTATAACAAATTCATCCAGGTGTTCTCCTAATACACTATTAATTCGCTTCTAGAACGTTGCTAGTGCGTTTATAAGCCCGAATTGCATAACTAATGGCTTATATAGTCCTTCCTTTAACCTAAAGGCTGCCTTCTATTCGTTGCCTTCCTTAATCCTAATCTAATAGTACGCCCATCTTAGATCTATCTTTGTAAAGATCTTTACGTTGCCTATCCTGTCTTAGATTTCGCTAATTAAGGGTAAAGGATACCTATCCTTCCTAGTAATGCTGTTTAACTATTTATAGTCTATACACATCCTAAGTTTTCTATTCTTCTTTGGGATGAATAGTACTGGATATCCTACTAATAACTATAATGGTCTAATATATCCCTTTTATAAGTTCTCCTAGATAAACTCCTTAAGCGCTACTAACTCTGTTTTAGTAAGCTTATAGATTGGAAAGAACTTTGGACTTATTCCCTCTTTTAATTCTATCTTATAGTCCCACGCTGCATATTCTAACAGCTTTTTACTTTTTAGTAACCATAACTTTTTACCATACTTGTGGTATCTCTTTGGTATATAACTTAAGCCTCGCTTAGTCTCTTCGTAGGTTGCTCCGACTTAGTACTATACTAACTTAGTTTACTGTCGCACTTTACGCCGTTATATATCTTTAATATTGACTTGACCTATAACCCAATTAATCTTTGGATTGTATTCCTGTAACTAAGGCATTTCTAGTATCGCCTCGTCCTGTCCTAACGGTAGGATATTAAAAGATATTCTGACTGGTCTCCCTTTAATAGTTATCTAAATAGGTCCTGTTTTGAGATTAATAATGCCTCCTCTATAGGCTATCTAATCTCCTAAAATTATTATAAGTGGATATAGGTGTTCCTTCTGTCTATATAGTAACCCTATTCTTTCTACTGCCTTTAGTAATATGTGGTTCCTAATTGCTCTATTATCTACTAACGCTTCAAACTGCTGATCTTGCCACTTAGCTCTTAAATTTAGGTGTTATCCTTAAATTTCTTTAAGGGTCTAAGGCTCTAATACTAGTTCCCTCTAGTCCTATACGCCTCCCCTTTTCCTAACTATTGGCTGCTAGATCCTACCTATACTTAGTCTAACTTTAGCTAATACTTAGTTTGTTTCTTTTCCTCTATATACTATAGATAAGTGTTCTCTAGGTACTCCTACTACTATTATCTATCTAGGTATTTTTCCGTAAGGAATCTTCCTAGTTAAAGTGTTAAGTCTCCTTAACCTTATACTTCTACTGGGTGCTAACTATATATATACTTAGCGTTCCTAAACCGCTTTTCCTTTAGTGCCTAATATATTCTTACTAGGTACTTCCAGTTCTTATCTTTTGGTGCTTTATACATGTTGTATATATTATCCACATAAGCTATCTATAATAGTATATAATGCGCTATATGTTTTAGGTTAACTCTTAGTTTGTCTTTATTTTTAAGTTTAAACCTATACCTGGTTGACCTAACCACTGGTATCTCTGCTATAGGTACTAAGATTTGTCGCTTACTTCTCTAGTCCCTGGATCCCTCTTTTAGGTTCCTTAATATTATAATTAATGCTCCTTTAATATAACTTATGCGTTTCTCTATAATAGGTTAGTCTTAGACAACTTTTTTATCTAGCTATATATAAAAGTCTTCTTATTTATTATTGTGTTGTTACCTATACCACTTTCCATACAACTGGTTTAGTGTGTATGGTCTATCTATTAGAAAGTACCTTGTTATTACTATATTATAACATCCTTTAGTATATCTTTCTTTAAACCTGGTTGGAATATCTAGATCCTCTTCTTGTTCTAGTTTGTCTAACCACTTTACCCTTAGTGTCCCTATACTCAGCCTATTAGTAACTCTTTGTATAGGTGCTCTGTTTCTTATATAACCTAGTGTAGCTAATCTCTTGTCTAGCTTTTGCTCTTGCTATGCGATAATTCTTGTTCTAAACTTATTTATAGTTTCTTGTTTTCTGCGTCTTGCAGCTAGATCTTTGTAGTTATCTTACTTTTTAATCCTAGTATTAACTATTTAATCTTTAGGCTAAATACTATGTTTACCTAGGATTGCTAATGTTTTTATTTATTCTCTAAACTTATAGTTCTTAAACTTGCGTTTTATACTTATTCGTTTGTTACTAAACTAAGTTGCTACCCTTTCCCATTAGTTTTCGTCTGTTGTGGGTCCTTAGGTATGTCTTATCTTGTCTTAAGAATCTTAAGCTTCTTTTATCTCTTCTTAAGAATCTTAAGCCTATGGCCTTTTACCTTTATTGAGTAATAAGCTAGCACTAGTAGTTATCTACTTGCTTAGTTTCTTCTAAATATTACTCCTATTGTCTTATAAAGCGATGGAAATTGTATCTAATGGTGTTGTAATACCCATTACTAAACCTTGTTTTGTAATGGTTTTAGTCTCTACTTCTATTTTAACTTCTCTAAGGTTTACATGCTCCTAGTAAGCTGCCTTTATTGCCTTATTGTCGGTAAATGCTTCGCCTATATTAAATTTATTATCTTTAATATCTAATCTGCGAGCTGGTTCGCTGGTTCCTTTAAACTTAGATAATAATAGCTCCTATAGCCAATAGCTTGCGCCGTACTTAGTATCCTTATGAATTTGGTATACGTTGTTGTAATAATATACAAAACTGTTAATTAAACACTCTTTTGTTTCTTATAGTGCACCATTGTCCCTCTATATGTATGTGCCGTCTGCTGGTCTGGTTCCCTTTACTATATAGTTACTCTGACCACCTCTATAGTCTCTAGCGAAATAACCCTATTTTCCGCAATTTATGTAAGCTCTATCTTTAAACTATCTTTCTTGCTATAGAGTCTACCTAAATGTCTTCTACTGCTAAGATCCCTAGTTTGGCCTCTACTTCTAAGTCCTTTAATTACTTAATCCTTAACCTTTAGGTTTCTATAGTTTCTTTTTCTATCTTTAGGTTTCTTTGGTACCACTTAGGTCTATTAGCTCTGCGCCATTCCATAGTTTTTAACTCTATGTCTGTCGTTGCGTACTCTGCGCCTTATATAACTATGGAACTCTGTTTTGCCCTCTCTTAGCTTGTTCCCTTTAGTAGATTCTATTATTAATTTTTATTAACTAATCTATTAACTCCCTTAGAGTATCCGCATCTTCTATTAGGATAATTGCGTCCTAGACTTTAGCCTTAAGTCCCTATTTATACTGTGCTATGAGCGCCTTGTTATTCCACTTAACCTATATAGCTAATATTTGAAACTATGTTGTATACTTAATTGCTAAAGTGCGTTGTACTAAGTTCTAAAGCTTTCGTTCCGCTATGGTTATAGTCTCTAGGTCTCTAAATATCTGTGTTAGTCGCTCTACGAACCCATTCTAACTAGTAAATATATACTGTACGTCCTGGTTAGTAGTTGTTATACTATTGGCCTATATTTCCGTAAGATATGGCTTAAACCACTTAAGTGCCCTCCCCGTTAGGAACAATTCTGCATAGGCTACTTGGTCTAATGATATTGCTAACTTCGCTCCTTCCTATACTACCTTAAAGTGCATCTGCGTAAGAAATCCCTTAAGCTTTAACTTTTCTCCTAAGAATTGTTTGATTAAGGGTAGCTTAATCTTTACTGCTCTAATTCTATTAATGCATTCTTTAAGTATCCTATTATTATCTTATAAGTAATTAACCATTTCCTATAACTGACCTCGCGTAACCACTTAAGAACCCCCATTATCTATACTGGTATTACCTGGCCCTGAGGTTGTGGCTGTTGCCGACGCCGTTGCGACTAGTGCTGCTCTTGGTAGCATATTGTTTGACTTTATTCAAATACCGTAACCTTGGTAGTGAATGTGTAACGGAACCTTGTAGCTTAGACTACAGTAGGTTCTATTATTAGGCTAGGTATATAGGTATAAACAAAAACAACAACGTAATAATAACTGGTGGAGTAGTTACCTAATAGATTAACTCCAATTATATTCTAAGATTCACTATAAGGAGAGAACTATCTATAGTAGGGACTAAGTCCTTTAAATACACAACCATACTCCTAAGAAATCCTCTCTTGTACGTAAGGTACGTGTTATACGTATTATACGTGGCGTACACTGCGTATACTTTGTACACTGCGTATAACGTTATGTAACTCGCTTACTATCCCTCGTTACATGGTTCCACCGGATCTATCCTAGACTATGCCTATATTAACCAACTAGCTTCCTACGACTCTTCCCCAAGTAGTCGTAACATTGTACTTAAAGCGTCCGTAACATAAGGGATATTACTAAAGGGTTTAAAACCTATTTGCGGATACTAGCTATAGTTGGCTAGAAATGGGGAGACCTTTATAGTTTCTAAGACGTAGTTATTTATAGTAAACTTAGTAAATATAAGCCAGTCTATTTAGTTGTCTTATAGATATAACGTATATATCCAAATATATTGTTCTACTATAGCATTTATACGTTCTGTTTGACCATCTATTTCTAGGTAGTATATTATAGATAATAGTGCTTTAATATAGAGTTGGGTAGTTGGTTTTTTCTAAAATATAGAGATAAATTGGCTGCCTTTATTAAAGATAATTGTTTTAGGGAGTTTATAGAGTTTCTATATATAATCTAGGAATAGTTAGGCAATGGTAGGTGTTAATATATTAGGGCAGGCAATTAAGTATCTTATCTTAGATAGTTAGTCTATAACTACTATAATATTTACGCAGCCTTTACTTATAAAGAGGTTAATAATAAAGTTAATTAAGATATCCTTCTATCTTTAGTCCGGAATAGGCAGTAGCTTTAGAAAGCCGTTATATATCTTATATAAAGCTTTAGCTTATTAGTAGGTATGGCAGCTAGAGACATACCTTTATATTATATTATATATATTTAGTTAGTAGTACTCACATTAGAGTAGTTTTAGGATTTTTCTATAGCCTAGGTGGCCGGCTACTAGTAGGTTATATATATATTCAAAAAGCTTAAGCTTAAGTTTGTTGTGGTTAGGTATAACTAGGCGGTTTTAGTAGTATAAGCGGTCTCTATAAGCTTTGTATTTACTTAAAGATATCTTTTTAAAGCGTCTAACGCTATCTTAAATTAGCTTAAGTGTTTCTTAAATAAACTTATTATTTAGGTATTTATTAATTATAATCTGTTTAATTAATTAATTAGTTATTTTAAGGATATATACCATAAGGTCTTTAGCTACGGGATTAAATAATTTAGGGCGGAGTAGGGTTTAATTGCGGTAGGCGCGTGCTTTTTCCTATACTAGTATATCTTATAAACGTTAGGTTAGGGTATTAGGCTTTTAGCCTTAAACGCCTAGGCGGTATATAATTAAGAATTGGAAATAAGATAGATATTCTAACTAGCGGGCTTAATAATAACTTAGCTGTTTTATAGTTGCTAAGGACCTTAATTAGAAATCTAGCGCCTTTAGTTTAGGTCACCATTGTTTAAATATCTAATAATAGCCAACAATTTCTTATTGTAGATCTTGTAGTTATATTTAGCTAGACTTAGTTATTTTAGGAAGTATACTATAGGGTGTAGTACCCCTTCCTTATTATACTAAGATAGAATGCCTCTAGTAATATAGTTGGATAAGTTGGCTTCTATAACACTCTTTTAGTTTAGGTTAAAGTGTTAGAGTATAGGTGTAGTAGTAGATATAACTTTTAGATAGGCAAAGGCCTTCTTATATTCCTTATTAAAAATAAAGGCTTTATCCTTTTAGGTTAAAGCTATAAGGGGTAAAACTAGGGCGGAGAAGTTATTAATAAACTATTAGTAAAAATTAGTAAATCCTATAAAGGCTCTTATGTCCTTAATGTTCTTAAGTTCTTACTAGTTTATAATTACTTTAATCTTTTTTAGGTCTATTTATATGCTATCTATAGAAATAATAAGTCTAAGGTATAGAAGTTCCGTTTTATAAAACTTGTATTTATTTATATTTAATTATAGGCTAGCTCTATATAGGGCTTCTAGGACAAGGTTAATGTATTTCTTATATTTAGCTAGGTTATTACTATATACTAGGATATTATTAATATAAGCAGTATAGAAAACGTCCAGGTAAGGTTATAGGGTATTATTTATAAAGTGTTAAAATAAACTTGGGGCATTTATAAGGCTAAATGGCATTACTAAGTATTTAAATAGTCTGTATTTAGTGCGGAATATAATAAGCCATTTATCTGCTTTTGTAATATAGAGGCGGTTAAATATATAGATAAGGTTGAGTTTTATATAGTAGCAAGCCTTATTTAATTTGTTTAGTATCTCTTAAATTAACAGAAGCGGGTACTAATTTTTAATAGTAATAGCATTAAGAGCTTAGTAGTCTATATAGAAGCGCAGACCGCTGCTAGGTTTCTTAATAAAGATTATAGATATAGCTATAGGCGAAGAGCTTGCTCTAAGAAATCCTTTACTTAGGTACTTATCTAAGTACTTTTACAGTACTTTAAGTTTGTTTTAGGACATTCTATATAGGGGTCTAAATCCTAGCTGTTTTCCTTCTTTAAGTATAATCTTATAGTTATATAGTTGGTGCTTTGCTAACTTATTGGCTTCCTTTTATAAGAACACCTCTAGGTACTTATAGTGGCATACTAGTACTTTTATAGCAGGGTTAGTATACTTCTTTAGTATTAGGGCCTTTTTAATATTAGCCATTATAACAGCAAAGATTATGTATTTAGGGTTTTTAGTAAGTCGTGCTAATGGGGTAGCTCTAATTATATAAATATCTAAGGTATTAAGCGGGCTTAGATTATCCTTAGTTTTTTTACATAGGTTTGGGTTTAGTATTAGGTACAGAGTTAGTGTTAGATTTAGGTTTGGGTTCTTTAAGTATCCTTTTTATAGTAAAATACCGGTTCTTCTAGTACTTTTATATATTAAGCTTAAGCTTCTACTTAGTTTAAGGTGTAGCAGTTAGGGTCAGCTTATATAATTATATATTATTTTTAGGTTCTTAATAGATGTTAGTAGAAGTCTTACATTAGTAGAATTTAGTAGAATTCTTAGGTTAGTAGAATTAGGTAGACTTTTTAGGTATAGGGTAGATATTAGTGGAAATTTTAGACTAGTAGATCCTAGTAGATTTTTTAGATTTTAGTTTAGGGTCTAAGCAGTAAGTTATAAGACACTTCTACTTATAATAGGAGGCGGTAAATAGAAGCTTAAGGTTGCCCTAATTAATAGTTACCTTATATAGCTTTATTTAGGGTTGTTTAAGAATTATTAAGCAACCTAGGGTAGTTATAAAAAGCCTAATTAGTTCTTTATAGTTTAGGTATTAGAGTCTTAAGAATACTATATGGGTAATACGGCCTAAGATAGTGCGTTTGCCATTAAATCTAAATATATTAATATGCTGGTTAAGGGGGGTTAGAGTAAAACCATTATCTTATATAAAGATCTTATTAATAAATCCTATACTACTAGCTCCTATATTAATTAGGACTTAAGTATTAGCCTATTAATTATTCTACTAAAGATAACAGTTAATAGTTATACTGCAATCCTAAAAGTTAGAGTTTATAACATCTAGAATATTTAATAAGATCCTAAGACAGCGCCGTCCTAGAGAGTAACTTAGCTTTAGGACCTTCCTTTTAGAGGTAATTAAGGTGGGGTTCCTATAGAATATTAGTTATAGCTTTATCCTTATAAGTGGTGCTTACTAGATATAGGGCTAGAACTAGGTAAAGATTAGAGATAGTAACTAGAGGATTAATATGGTAAACGGTTATTAGTATTAGCTATTTATAAATTATATTAGGGTATAGGAATAGAGCAGTATCTTAAGATATAATCCTTACTTCCGCATTTAAAGCAAAGGCCTAGCTTAATATATTATTCTTATTTAGGGGACCCTAGTAGAGCGTATCCTAGGGTCCCTATATTAATATCTATAGTATTAGGGTGCTTAGGCTAAAATAATAACTTAGTAGATATTTATGGAGTTATTATATTATATTAAGGAGTGGACTTTAGTGTTAGACGTAGTATATTATTATACTATTTATTAATAATATTTATGTAGGCGTTAAGGGCTCCTAGTAGGTCTATACCTATTAGGGAGGTTTTTAGTTTAGGGCTTAGGGACTTAATAAGGCTGTTAACTAGTACGGAGTTATTCTAGCCTATTTCCTTTATATAACAGTTAAATTTAGAGAAGTATACTGGGAAGCCTTTTATTCCTTAAGTTATATAGTTTATCTTCCTCTAAGCGGTAGCTTAGTGGTTTAGGTTACTATATATAGCTTTAAGTAGTATAACTAGACTTTATACTAAGTTTGGTTAAAGGGTTTTAATAAGGTTAGCTGTGTCTCCTTTTAGTTAACTTAGGACGTGGCAGAGTTAGTTAGCTTTAGTTAGGTAGTGGTTAGCATTACTAGTTAGCTTATTTTTAAGCTAGCTTAGGAATAATTAGAGTTCTTATTATTTACTAGTAAATATTAGAGGGTCTAGTAGTTATTTAGATTATTATAGTGCGGTAGTTAGATTAGGGTAAATAGTTACTATAGGTTTAAGACTCTCGTCCCATATATTTGTTTCTAGAGAAGGTATTTAGTCTTAGGGCCCTATTATAGGCATCTTAAGGGTATAAACTTCTTCTTAGAGGTCCTTAATTATTTATAGGTATTATACCTCTTATTTGGCTTATTATTAAGTTAAAGTGGCTTAGTTCTGTATAAGGGCGTCTATAAAGGACTTCTATATCTCTACTAATTATTTTTAGAGTATAGATATAATGCCAGCGGCTGTTATAGGGGCTTTAGGGTTATTCTATATTTTAGAGGGTGGTATATAAGGTTAACGCAACGTAGTATTATAGAGTGAGTCTAAGCGGTAATAATATATAGTAAAGTAGATATTATTAAGCTATATATATAAACTGCGTAATAAAGTTAAAATATTATATAAGGAGAAAAGGTAAGGAAACGGGAAGAAAGGGTATATATTGTTAGTTTAGTTACTTAGTTAATACGTGCATAGAGCAGAATAGGATTTAAGTAGCGGTCCTAATAGAACTTAGTAGGATTTAGTAAACTTAGTAAAATATAGCAGAATATAGCAAATTGCCGGCAGATTGCCATTAGATTGTCGTTTTGCAGTTAGTCTCTTCTTACTACGTTAGTAGAAATAGGTGGACATGGGTAGGCATATATATGAGGGCGCGAAGAGGCTTTGGGGAAGATTTGAAGGAACAATATAAATTCTATCTAAATCTATGGGTATATAGCTCTTGCAGAGTACAAGACATTGCGTAAAGAAGAGAAAGGAATATAGGAAACTTGTAACTAAATATTCGGGGTCTTAGCAGCAGACGCGTAGGCATAAGCCTATGCGGAATTTAACAGGTTTAACCAAATTCCATTATGTTAGTGGAATTTGGTGGAAACTAGTGGAAATTAATTAAGTTGGCGGAATTTGGCAGAATTCGATTAACTTGGCAGAATTTAGTAGAATTTGATTAAAGTGTTAGAATTTATCTATTGAGTGTTAGAATTTATCTATTGAGTGTTAGAATTTATCTGTTGAGTGTTAGAATTTATCTGTTGAGTATTAGAATTTATCTGTTGAGTGTTAGAATTTGTCTGTTGAGTGTTTCACTAAGACATTCCTATTATAACTGGGCTAGTCCTATTACAGTACCCCCCTTTTTAACCAAAGGTCCAAATAATTCAATTTTAGTTAAGACTTATAACTTATTACGTGTTATATAATCACGTTATAAGCGTCGTGGTGCATTTTAAGTTCTTTTTAATTTCGAGTTTCCTGCTATTGTTTTTCATATATTCATGTTAGGTAGCAATTGTTTACCTTTATATTATGTTTATCTAGCCGGAGTAGGCCGCAAAGAATGGTCCTTATAGAATTCTTTTACTAAGGAAGGCGCGTCGGCCTTAATCTAGTCATAGGTTTCCTAGGTTTATGTTTTATATCCTTTCCACTTAACAAGAAGTTTAAATTATTTAGATTATGTTTTCTATTATATATTATCAATTAAGTTAATAAAGTAAGAACTATTACTGTTGTTAATAATTATAGGAGGTAGCGGTGGTACTTCGCAAGCTATAGGATTGTCTTTTAAAGGTTATAGCAAGCTTATATAAAACATTAGGTATATTTTTATTTTAGTTAGCAGTTTAAGCTTATAGGCATATAGGCTCAGTTTCTTCTTAATTTAGTACAGGCCCGCGAATTTCTAATTGAGTTTCTTTAAAGGCTGTTAAGTCTTTAAGTTTCGTGTACTTAGGTAAGCCATATTACCTTCCTTAAAGTCCCATATGGGAGCTTATCCTTTATTTATATGCCATTCCTATAACATTTAAGCGTATGTTAATTTACTTTATAATAGTTCCGTTAACTGCTTTATTTAATTGGCGAAGTTATATACATTAATTAACTGGATCTATTTAATCATGGGTCCTATTATATTAATTTTAGGCCGCGGTTTAAATCCAAGTTAAGGGTCTTATCTATAGGTTATATAGAACGGCGTCACGCCTATTAATATATTTATTGTGTTATTCGCAGTAAACTCAGCTAAAGGTAGCTATTTTTCCTAGTTGTCTTATAGGTAAGAGTAGTATATTTATAAGTATTGTTCTATAATCGCGTTCGCAAATTCAGTTTAGCCATCTATCTCCAGATAAAATGCAGTTAAAAGTTATATTTAAATGCTTAATTATTTATATAGAGCTTACCAGAAGTCTAAAATAAACTAGCTTCCGTAGTTAGATATTATTATATTAGGAAGTCCGTATAGCTTAAAGACGTGCTTAATAAAACATTTAGCTACTAATATTGCATTAATTAAGTCTATAGGAATTATATATCGCATTTTTATAACACGGTTAACTACTACCATAATATTCGTAAACCCGTTACTACTAGGTAAGTTAACTACAAAGTTAATTAAGATATCGCGCCATCTTTGTATTAGGATTAGTAGTGGTTAAAGTACTCCTTACTTCTTTATATAAGAGGGTTTTCTACGCACGCACATCCTACATACTTAAACGTATTTTTGTACGTAGTTGTGCATTATAGGCCAGTAATATACTTATTAAACGATTTTATAAGTCTTTATATAGCTGGGATGTCCTACTATAGGGGAGTCGTATATAAATTTAAGTATCTTAAATTGTAAAGGTTTAGAATTTGGGCCTACTATCTTTTATTAATAGTACAATCGATTATTTTAAATTTCGCATTTAGTAAGTGTAATATCCTTATACTGTCGTTTTCCTATTTAAATCACTTTTATTACATTAATTATCCATACGTTGTTCTTATATTTGTATTCTATTAGCTCATTAATTTCTATTTCCTAATCACTAACCCCTAATTTGTTTCTTTTAAGTTCCATATTTAGGAATATAGGATGTGGTTTTTTAAAGCGTTTAGGGGGTAGTAAGATCCGTAATTAATTTATAATCCATTTATTTAAAGCGTTTATGGGTAGGTCCTGTAATCTTTATATTAATACATTAGGCTTTTAATTAAGTTTGCCCGGTTAGTACGTAATCTTAAAGTTAAATTATAAGAGGTATTCGGCCCAACAAATTTGGCGCTGCGTTAATTACTTTATAGTTATAAAGTACTAGAGATTCTTATAGTCCGTTAATATGTATATTAGGAACAACAATGCTTTAAGCTTAGGATGCTATTATTTAAAGCATCTAATAATTATAAGCAGTTCCTTATTATATATCTTGTAGTTTAATTTAGTAGGGGCGAGTTTCTAGAAGAGAAAGGCTACTGGACATAGTTCGCCATTCTTATTATATTGCGATAACACTCCCCCTAGTATATAATCTAATAAGTCTGTTTTAATAATATATTTAAGGTTAGGGTTAAAGTAAGCAAGGATTAGAGCAGTTATAAAGCAATATTTTAAGTTATTAAAAGCTCGTTTGCATCTAGCGGTCCATTTAAATTTTATATTCTTCTTTATTAGGTTTACTAATGGTTAAGCAATTTCTAAGAAGTGGTTAATAAATTGTTAATAGAAATTTGCAAATCCTAGAAATCCTTAAATATCCTATATATTATTAGGGCTTTTCTAGTTTATAATTACAGCGACTTTCTTAGGGTCTATTTTAATTCCGTTGCGGGATATAATTAAGGCTAAGTATATAACCTTAGATGCATAAAACTTGTATTTCTTAATATCGCATTATAAGCCCATGTCTTATAAGTATTTAAGGACTATTCTAATGTGTTTTTAATGTTTAGAAAGCGAGGACAAGTAGATTAAGATATTATTAATATATATAGTAACAAATATATTAAGGAATTTATAAAGTATATTGTTAATATATTACTAAAACATACTAGGACTATTCTTTACGCTAAATAGCATTACTAGGTATTTAAAGAGTCCCCATTATATACGAAAAGCTATATACTTCTTATCTCCTTTATATATACAAATTTTATTAAAGGTAGTGATTATATCAAGCTTTATAAAGTACTGTGCCTTTACTAATTAGTTAAGCGTCTCTTAAATTAAGGGAATTAGATATTGGTTTTAAATCGTAATTGCGTTTAGAGCTTAATAATTAACATAGAATCTTAAGCCTCCTCCTAGCTTTTTAATAAATAGTATAGGTAAGGTAAATAGAGATTAACTAGGGCGAATAAATCCTTTTTCCAGATGCTTGTTAAGGTATTATTACATTATAAGTAGTTCTTCTTATAATATACTATATAGCGGACCAAACTTTAGTATTATGCTAGGCTTAAGTTCTATCTTAAAATTATACTTCTCTTAGTGTGGGGCTAGCTAGTCTATAAATCGTTTTTTAAACTTGTTAATTAGGTTATATTACTTTTTAGGTATAAAAGGTTAAGGATTAAGATACTATTTTAGTTTTAGTGCTTTCTTAATATCTTCTATGGTTATAGTAAAGATTTTATAATCTTGTCTTTTTGCTAATAAGATAAAAGGCGCGGCCTATATTATACAAATTTTAAGAGGTTTTAATGTAACATTTTCGCATTCTTTATTACAATTGGTAGTTATAGATTTATTATATTGGCTTAAGGTTCGTGGCAAGGGTAATTTATATTATGTTAAATTCAAATAGTTATATACATGTTTATAGGGCAAATGGTTTTTTAAGTAATAACTTCAGCAGTAAGTTATACGGAACTTTAGTGTTTCTTTAACCTAGCTAATTAAAGGGTTATGTTGTTTTAGCTATCCATGTCTAAGTATGACTTTATATTGCTTTAAGGGTGTTATAAATAGGGAGATATATTTAAGGTATTTGCCTATCCACATTTTTACTAGGGCATAGTGCGTTATTTTGCTATATATTAAGGGTTTGCTATTAAAGCCTTATAGGCCTTAGGGCTTATTAAGTTTCTTTAAATTTAGGCGTTAAGCTTTTGCATAGTTTATATTAATAAAGCCTATACTAGTGGCTCCGCTATCTATTAGGATTTATACCTTCTTTTATTGTTTAAGTATTTAAATTTTGCTAAGTATATTAAGGGAGTTATGCCGTGTATTAGCGCTAGAAGAGCCTAGACACTTATACTCTTCTACTTTTTATTCTAAGGCGCGACTTGGCCCTAGGATAATTTGTTTTCTAAGTTAACTAAAGGTAAGATGCTTTATAGTGTCTAAGTACGATTTATAGAGCGGGTATAATTTAAGGAATAAGTATAACTTAAGGAACGGGAGGAACTACGGCGGACCTTTTTAAAGGGGTAAGTTCGGCAATGCTTTTAAATATATCCTTTTTTACCGCATCTAAAGCATTCTCTATTTATGGCTTAAATTTTTAGCTAATTAAGGACTTTTGGAGCTCTTGCTGCACCCGGCCCAAAAAGACCAAACTAACCAAAAGAACCCTGAAAAACACCCTAATAATCCCCTAAGATGCATACATTATAGGGGAGGCACAGGTGGAACGACGGTGGTATATAGTCGCGCGCGACCGCCAGACCTATACCCAATAATGGCCCCCTACAACAACAACAAGGACGGGCGAATACTATACCAGAAAGTGGAAATACCCTAATTAAGAAGGCATCTAACAAAATATAAAGCCTATTAGACGCGTCTAGTATCTAGAACTGTAGGGGAGCATCTATTAGCTATTATGAACTAATATAGCTAGTAGAATGGCTCTAGTCTAGCAAACCTTAGGCGCCCTTTTAGTAAACCCTTAATTAAATCCTCTAATGGCTAAACAAAATTAAAGATAAATAAAACCCCCTTTAATAAGCGAACCGCACCTAGGCCGCCGTAGCTGCGCTTTTATAGTATAGGGAACCTACTGTAAGGGATATTATTGCGGTACCTCGGGTTGCCCTTAGGGCAACCCCTGGACACCCCTTGGACGTCTATCGGTTACGTGCCGGAGGCATGTGCCCCTAGTATATAGTCTCCACAATCCTAGAGGCCTTACCTCCTTAAGAATTTGTTTCCTCCATAATCTATCTATTCCTATAATCGTGTCCTTATAGCCCCCTGTCTATAAAGTCCCCTTATATTCGAATCCTTCCTACTCCATTTAGAAGGGCAGCTGGCTTAAGGACAAAATTGTTTATTTATATTTTTATTTACACCCACTATCCTACCTTAAAAATCTCGCGACAACCTAAATGGAAACTCTACGGATACCTTATAGAAAGCCGTCGCATTAAGGCAGGAAGGTCCCTTTAACAGCAAGAGATTGCGATAATATAAACCTCTGGGCAAGACGGCCGAACAAGCCCTAATACCCAGATGCACTAGGAGCTTAAAGACTCTTGCATACCTACGGTCACCACTAAGGAAAACGTAGACACCCTCTATAACGGACGCAACGCCGCCAGAAAGCAACCGGAACCCCTCCGGTCCTACCCAGGCCAATTAGAAGATCAAGTGCTAGAGGCAACCCTAAGATCTTCCCCTAAGCCAGAAATGCCAGAGGAATATACTAACGCGTCTAACTAGGGACCTAACTAGAACCCTCCCGGAAGACCACCGGCCCACAATTGGCATAGTGGTGGTGCACAGACTGTTTACGAGCCAAGCGGGCCTACCCCTTTAGGTAACCTAACCTAACTACTGACTTAAGACTTAAGCCTCGTTGGGAAACCTATACCAGCTATTAGTACCAACACTACCTCCATAGCTGGAGCCTCCCTAAGCCGGAGCCTAGGAAGTTAGGAGCCCCATACCAATCTTCTATAAGGAGGATATTGGGAAGCCGTTGTAAGGCTCTTAGAAGCCATGCGGGAGGGAGCTACTAACAAATATATTAGAAACCTCTAGGGGCAGATCTAGGTCTGGTAAAACTTAATCTAAACTAGACAAAATCTTTTACAATTAGGCCAAGACTGAGGACTCCCTAGGGGTTACCCTATACCCTCCTAAGGAGGTATAGAAGATTTAGAGAGGCATTTACATAATAAGTAGAAGAAAGATATAGACTAACTAGCCAAGGCCTCTAACAGTCTAGAACTCCGCCCTAGACCCAAGGCTTACCACTTAGATAATTAGGTCCGCGAAATGGATAACTTCTTCAAGATGCTAATAATACAAGATAATACCAAAGAACGTACCTAATGGATTATTAGCAAGATTAAAGATCTATTACTAAACTAGATTGCACTTAGTCAGCTTAACAAAGATCAAATCATTATATGGCTATAGCTATAGACCTTTCTAAAGAATTGGATCCAGGATCCGCATATTATATAATATAGTAACGCGGAGCAATTCTGGAATGGTATACAACGTAATAACAAGGATTTCCGCCAATTTATAAACTATGTGGAAACCTAAGCTTAACAAATAGATCCAGAGCCCTTTAAAAACAAAAATAGCAGCATCCATAAGAAAAAGAAGATTGGATTTATCTAGGCTAGAATAAAGCCACCAATTTATAATAAAGTAAGGCGCGTGGGAGCCCTATTAAGGATTACTATATATGCTGATTTCGAATGAGCGGTTCTAAACGCTGAGGAAGCGGTAAGGAACTAGACCTCTTCTAATAGGAATCCAGGGGGTCACCAAAAGCGCGGGCACTGTAATAGTAATACGGGGTAGTCCCAGCCTTCAAAGAAACCTTTCTCAAAGAGAACGTTAAAAGGGTTAAAGTCAGGAAACCTAAGTAGTAGGAAAGAGTCCTAGGGCCAATCTAGCACCCATCTAACACCCTTATAAGACAACCCCAAGAAGCCAAGAGAAAGCTTCCCCGGAGGTAAAGCTCATTAAAAGGGCAAGTAGGGCAATAGTCGCACCAACCTAAAAAAAGAAAAGCCCTAGTTGCGGACCTTTCCCGGTTACAACTAGGGCAAGATACAGAAGGGAAGACTCTTTATATTGCTATTAAGCCGGAAATAATACTCCCTACTAGTAAGGTACGGCAGCTCTAAGCACTATATAACAGTGGCGCCGAAATCAACCTTATATAGTACGACTTGGCAAAAGAGCATGAGCTTGTCCTATTGCAAAGGTGGTAGAAACCTATCGCAGGCTTTTTAGATAAGCATCGGATTAAACTATATAGTGCGTATAAGCTTACGGTGTTAGTAGCCAATATGCACAACCGCACCAAGGTGGTCGGCCTGCAGCCCTTTTAGGCGGCTAACTTTATAGGTTATAACCTTATCCTTAAATACCCTTAGCTCGCGGAAGCAGATCCTAAGATATGCTTTAAAACAGGAACCTTTAAATAGTGGAACAATAAGGAATTGGAAGGGTGTATATCACTAATAAGTCTTAAACATATCCTAGAGGATATAGAGCTAGATAAAACAGTATATATTTTATATTTAAAGGAGTATTGGATCCAACCCCTATTCTATAGCAAGACGGGTATAGAGCCTGGTATAGGCAATAACCCCTATTCTATAGCAAGACGGGTATAGAGCCTGGTATAGGCAATAACCCCTCTATAATGGACACCCTACGGGGAACTGCCGGACAGGTCGCAGAGATATTGTAGGGAGGTGGCGATCTCGAAGATCTTACAAAATACTTTTATTGTCACGGGTTACTATGGCTTAAGCAATATATAGAGAATATACTACGGCACCTTAAACGTTGCGTTAAAGAATTCCCTACCCTCCACTAGCTGCCGCATGCAACTATTTAACGTATAGTAGCAACCATGTATAAACAACCGCCACAGCGTGTAACGCTGCCCGTAAGTGTCCCAAGGGAGCTCCAGGACCTACCTAAAGATAATATAGAGAATAAGCGCGACCCTAATTTGTTAAATATTCTATTAGGCCTAAGGGACTTATTAAGGGTATTTTTGGGCAGATAAGCTAGAGTCCTTACGCAGAGCTTAAAATACAATTATGTAATTAATCTAGAAGAGGGTAAAGTACCCCTAAACCTTTCTATCTATAACCTCTCTTGCAAAGAGCTTGAAATCCTGCGGGAGTACCTTAATAGTTTAATAGAAAAGAGATGGATCCGGCCTAGTAAGTTGCTAGTAGGCGCACCAATCCTCTTTATCCTAAAACTAGATGGAACTATAAGGCTATATATAGACTACCGCGGTTTTAATAAAGTGACAATTAAGAACTGTTACCTACTACTACTGGTTAGTGAAATGCTGGATCAATTATCTAGGGCGAAGATCTTTACAAAGCTGGATCTACAAGACGCCTATTATAGGCTCTATATTAAAGAAGGGGATAAGTGGAAGACTGCTTTTAAAACCCAATATAGCCACTTTAAGTATCTGGTAATGCCTTTTAGGCTAGCTAATGCGCCTACGACATTCTAGTCGTATATTTACAGAGCCTTAGGGGGACTTATTAATTGCATATATGTTATCTATTTAGATAACATCCTAATCTACTTAGAAGATAAGAATTAGCATAAACAGCACATCTGCGAAGTGTTAGAACGCTTGGACAAATAGGGCCTCTATACCAAGGCGTTAAAATGCACCTTTAACACTAAGCAGGTCGAGTTTCTGGGTTACATTATAACGCCTATAGGTGTAGTTATAGACCTAGTACAGGTATAGACGATCTAAGAGTAGCCGGAGCTAGAGAGCTACTGGGATGTTTAAGTGTTCCTAGGCTTTGCCAATTTCTATAGGCGCTTTATTTATAACTACTTAGACGTTGCCTGGCACCTATTTAACTACATTACGGAAGCTTTCTAAGACCTAACCTAAGGAGCAAAAGGCTTAAAGGCAGAAAGAAAGAAAACTAAGAAGGGACTAACTAAGTGGTATAGGCCATAGACATGGCCCGGAAAGGTATAGGAGGCCTTTTAGGAACTATAAGTAAAGTTTATAGAAGCTCTATTACTACGGCATTTTAACCTAGATTAACCACTAATGATAGTCACTAATATATCAAATTTCACTTTTGCTAGTATCCTACTTTAACCTAATAGGTATCCGGACGCTACCTAGCTCTACTAGAGATTAGTAGTATTCTATAGCAGAAAATTCTAGGGCCCTAAAGTTAGGTATTATACCCACGATAAGAAACTGCTAGCTATAGTCAACTGCTTTAAACAGTGGCGATATTACCTTAAGCACGCAAGCTATACTACTTGTGTACTCTCAGATCATTATAATCTACGCTACTTTATAACTATAAAGGAGCTTACACCTTGGCAAGCTAAATAGGTAGAGGAGCTCGCGCGTTTTGATTTCAAGATCGAATATAAGCTAGGGGAAAGCAACCCTACTAATAGACCATTACAACGGCCAGACTATGCCAAAGGCTTTAAAACAGGAGATAGAAAGCAGATAATAGATATCTTACTCCCTATATTACAGAACAAGCTCTGGGTGTGGGATACTTAAGCACCTATAGCTCCATATATTAAGTCTTAGGTAATGTAAACCCTATTAGCATCTAGTAGCGTTCTAGCTAGTACCTGGTCCGTTTTGTTAGCGACTCAGTCAATCGAGGCACGAGCACGGCAAGAGGGACGCGCAAGCCTATACAATTGGTAGTCTATAAACGAGGATCCAAAGCTAGAGAAAGGAAGGGAGAAGAATAGCAGCGCCATGCGAAGTTTTATGCGGTCCTCTAGTCACGTGAGCTCACGTAACTCGGCGTCTACCATAACGTCTACCATAATCCACCGTTTTCCACCAGCGCTGTAACATTACCCCCCCCTCCGAAAAAGCCTGCCCTTAGGCTTTATATGTCCGTATCATGTCCGTGGGGTGTTCTTATCTGTATGCTTAATAGGTAGCTTATTATCTTCGCTATACTAGCACTCCATCCACTCGTCTAGATACTTCGGGGGTCCTAGCTTGTTAGGGTATTAGTTATAGAATTCTTTAAGCTTCTAGGGGCAACCTATAAAGTTCCAGGCGGGGTATTAGGTTAGGTCTAGATTATAACCTTTCCATTAGACACAGTATTTTAGCGTTCCTCGTACTAGTTTACAGGCTAGTATTTCATTAACTTCCTATTCGTCGTCGCCATTAACTTAAATCAGCAGTGGAGGCTTATTCTTTTGTCCAGGTAGTAGGTTATTTGCAGCTTTCCATAGTTTATCTGGTAAGAAAACAGGGTGGACTTTAATTAAGTCTGGGAGTTTAACCTTATATAAGTTGCCTTCTTTATTAAGGATCTTATACGGTCCTGCTATCTTATAGTCTAGCTTACGGCTAGGCCGTTCTGTCTTCTAGTTCTTTATTATAACCTAGACCTTGTCGCCTACAGTAAAGTTAGGCTCGCGCCTGTGCTTATTTGCCTGCTGTTCTATTGATTTCTAGGCCTTCTCTAGGTTCTTACAGGCTACCGTCTATACTTCTTCCAAGCGTCTAGCATACTGCTGTGCTTCCTCATAAGATAGTTTTTCGCGTATGGTTTGTGGTCCTTCCAGTCTCTTCCAGTCAAAGCTTATACGGGGTAAGTATCCCATTTCTAGCTAAATAGGTGTAAACCCTGTAGAGTTATAGGGTAGGGTTGCCTGGGCGTAGTCTATTATGGGTAGTAGTTCGCTCTAGTTGTCCTAAAAGTAGTTAACAAAGGGCCGGAGTCTCTAGTCCAAGTATTAATTTATAATCTCCGTCTAACCGTCTATCTGGGGGTGGTATGCCGTAGAGAGCTTTAGCCTAATACCTAGGATCCGGGTGAACTCGTTCCAGAAGGCTAATATAAACTGCGGCCTATGGTCGGATACGATAGTATCTAGTGGTCCGTAAATTCGGTAGACATAGTAGATATATAGTTAGGCCGCCTCTTTAGCATCAATATTCTTATAACAGGGGATTAAGAACGGGCGCTTACTAAAGCGGTTAACTAGGATTATAACCATATCATATCCGTCGCGGTCTGTAGGTAACTTATAGAAGTCTATAGAGATATGCTGCTAGGGGCGTTCTGGTATCAGGAGTGGCTTTAATAGCCCTAGGGTCTTATCTCGTGGAATTGTAGACCTACGGCAGTTGTCGTAGTTCTGTACATAGCGGTCAATATCCATAACTATTCCGGGCTAGTAGTAGCGGTCGCCAATAATTCTACAGGTCTTATTTTTTCTGGGGTGGGCCATAGAGACCTAAGTATATACTTCGGCAATAAGCCGAGTCCGTAAATTCTGTTCCTCTGCCACCACCAGCCGTTCCTAGTGCTTAAGTAGTCTATTTTTGAGGGACCATAGGCTAGTAGCATCCTTTACCTTTTCGCGGTACTCCTGTAGAGAAGGGGCCGTACGGTTTGCCTGCAGTAGTTTATCAATAAGGTCAAGTTCCATAGAGTTAATGGGGCATATCTCAGCGTCCAAAGGGTCCGTATTTAGTTCTGCCTATATCCGGGGGTTGAGGTGCTCTGGTCATAGTAGTGCCTAGGTCTGTAATAAGATCTTTATAGCCGCCTAGTTACCTAGGTCCTGTTTACGCCTTATAAGAGCGTCCGCACGGTTCGTAGCGCCTGGTCTATACATAATTAAGAAGTTAAACTAAGATAGGATATCCACCTAGCGTGCCTACCGGGCCGTAAGGGCCTTAGTTATTATGAAGTATTCTAGGGCCTTATAATCCGAAACTACCTTAATAGGCTTAGGGGTCCCCTCTAGCTATACACACCAGTGCTAAAAGCTAGAGATAATAGCCAGCATTTCTTTATCATGGATATAGTAGTTCAGCTCGGCATCTATTATAGTCTTTAAATAGTATGCAATAGGGTGCCATTCTCCGTCCAGTTACTTCTGGGAAAAAATACCGGCTATTACACTATCTAAGGCATTAGTTTCTAGCATCGAGGGCCATTCTAGGTCAAAGTAGGCAAGTAGGGGAGCTAATACCAGCCGCTTTTTAAGCTCATTAAAGGCCTGCATATATATGGCGTTAAAGTAGAATGGCTAGTCTTTCCTAGTAAGGCGGTTAAGAGGCCGGGCGATCCTACTATAATTCTTAATAAAGCGTTAGTAGAAGTTACAGAAACCTAAAAATAATTATACCCCCTTTATAGTCCGTAGGGGTGTCCACTAGTCAATTATAGCCATTTTCTCTGGGTCGGCCTTAATTCCGTCTATACTGATAATAAAACCTAGGTACTTTATACGCTTAACACTAAATTCCGACTTCCTAATATTAGCCTGGAGACCAGCCTCGCGGAGCCATTATAGGACTTTATGGACGTGCTCCTCGTGTTCCAGCTCATTCTCAGAGTAAATTATAATGTTATCTAGGTAGGCCGTACAGAAGTCGTTAAGGTAGTCAAAGAGTACATCATTCATATACCGCTGGTACATAGCTAGTCCGTTAGTTAGTCCAAAAGGGAGTACCTTACATTTGTACGTTCCGTAACGGGTTCAAAATATAGTAAGCTCCTCAGACCCAGGGTCTATCCTAATTCGGTAGAAGGCCTGGCGGATATCAAGCTTTGTAAAGACCCTAGCTCTACTCATTCAGGCAAAAGTCTCATCGAGTAAGGGTAGCGGATAGCGGTCCTTGCGGGTCATGTTATTTAGCTTACAGTAGTCAATACAGAAGCGCAGTCCTCCATTAGGCTTTTTAGCAAAGAGAATAGGCGAGTTAAAAGGGGCTTGGCTAGGCTCAATAAAGCCCTTATTAAGGTTGTCAATAAGGTACTGCTTTGTGGCCTACAATTCGGCGATAGACTGTAGGTAAAGAGGGCTAAAGCTAAGGGTACTTCCCTTGCCTTAATCGATCTCGATCTTGTGGTCATACGGTTAGTAAGGCGGAAGTATATCCAACGCTGCCTTAGAGAATACGTCCTTAAATTTCCAGTATTAATTAGGCAGTTTTTGTTCTACTAGTTCCTTATCCATAAGCTCGCTTTCCTGTCCGCTAAGCTTACTTTCCTTTTCCTTAAGCATTCGATCAATTTCATATAGGCTAGTCGTAAAGGTAACGGTATCAGGCTAAACCAAGTTCCGGTAGAATCCTGCAGCGCCAATACAGCAGATATCGACTGGTGGGAGGTCTATAGGTTTCTTTACATACGCTTATCGGGCCATATCTTGCGGTATAGGGTGTATAGTCTTCCTCAGCTCACGTTCCATTTTCCATAAGTTATCCTTCCTGTCTATCAGCTCAGTATGGCGTCCAATATCCCTGGTTTTCCTTTAGGGCTGCGTAGGGCCTAGGTTCTCCGTGGGGGGCTTAGCTAGGTCACTACTAACTTCCTAGGTCTCTGGTGCGGATGGCGTAACATACACAGTCTAGGGGCGGCGTAGTATACGGATCCGTTAAGGATCAAGACGTACATCCTTCTCAAAGGCCTAGTCTCTGCGCATAGCATCGGCCTAGTAAATAGTATTAATCTAGGGCCGTACAAGGTTTTCCATTGTAATACTGATTTCTTTTATAAAGGAAGGGGTCAGGGGTAGGGTTTCAGGCCAGACAAGCCGTCTACTCCATACGTCAAGCTGTAAGCCTAGATAGGCTAGCCATTTTCTCCCTATAATTATATTGTGGCTCCCAAGGTCCGTAATAAGAAAGGGGACGTTATACTACCTTCATCCATTAACACGGAGGTGGATCCGCAAGATAGTCATAATAGGTGGCCCTATTCGTCCGTTATACCCATAAATAGGAATTGGTTTAGGCAGTTCTTCAAGGGGTGCATTTAAAAAGTCAGCCAGCTTTACGGCACACTAGGTGTCTATTAAGGCAAAGGCATTTACTCCAGAGTCAGCTAAAGCAGAGGTTAAAACTTAATATCCATTACGGAATAAAGTACAAGGGATAGTGCAGCTTCTTCCACCAACTAGCCAACCTAGATTAATATGTGACATATCAATCCCTTTTAACCCTAGAGAGAAGTCTTTCTCTAGGGTTCCTCTTTTTCCAACTCTACCTCTGCGCTATCCTCCTAGATTAGTAGGACCTCATCCTTTTTCGCATTCATTGGGCATTTAGCTGCACGGTGACCCTTTTAACCGCATATAAAGCAAGCTCCTTGGTCGCTAAGGGCCTATCTACAGGGGTCGCTATACGAAGGCCAAGTATACGCTAGAGTCACGGCAGGACTAGCTGCACGGCTCGCCACTAGGTTAACGGCAGGCGGTACGGTCGGTGCTACAGGGGCTGCAGATCTTACTAGGGCATTGCGGCCTATTCTTATAGTACTCGTGTTCTGGTTGGCGGAGCTTCTAGCCTTATACCGCTTAGCACATGCCTTAATTTAACAAAGGCCCTGGTCGATAGCTAGGCATTAATCCATAAGTTCCTTTAGCGTCTATACAGTAGTATAAACCGGCAGTACGGCGCGCTATAGGTCTAGGGTAAGCTTATTAAAGAGGTCTGGCATTAGATCTTCCTGGGGGATTTAGGCCTGTCTAGCTAGGTGCAAAAAGCGGGTCTAAAAAACCAAGAAGGTTTCTATTATTTTTATTATTAGGCTTTTATAATTAAGACGGGCATTCTGTACCTTAAAGGGATCCTTATAAATGGAAGATAGGTAATCAATTATCTCTTCTTCAGAGAGGAAGAGGTCTGCTAAGTTCTAGGCGTATCGCGGACATAGATGCGTCTATACATCACCACCGGTGCGGCCGAAGATGTATGCCATTTTAGCTCAGGTATTAGGAAAGTGGTCCGTATTAACTTCGAGCTTATCCTGCAATTGAAGCTTCCAGTTATCAAATATAGGGTTGGTTCCGTCTGTAAGTAACAGGGGGTCTGCGACCTTCACGGACCGTAACGATGCTGATGCCGTACGTTAGGCTAGGGCCTTAAGGACTGTAGCAAGCCTATAGGTGTCTGATAACTCCTCACTAGGTGCAGGGGTGTCTCTAGTTTCAAGCAGCTCTTAAAGCCGTTTAATTTCAGCATTGGCTGCTATAAGTTCTTCCTAGGGGGTCAAGACGGCGACTGTTTCACTATCGGAGGTATTTACGGGTCCTGCAGCGGCTTTGCCAGCTGCTGTGTTTCTTGGCATGGTGGTAGGGGTATTAGGTAATTTCTGGTGTTTGTTTATTTTTCTAGGGGTTCTGGTCCATGCATGTCCTATTCTTAGGTTTCGCGTTCTGTTCGTGTTCTTTTGGTTCTTAGGGTTCTGTCCTGTCCTTATGGTCCTGGTAATGTCCTTAGGGTCCTGTTCTTTTGTTCTTGTCCTGTTCGTGGCCTTGTAGATATATTTGAGTTCCTTCTCAGGAAGAAAGAGTAGTATGAGCTTTGGATAATGTTAGCGACTCAGTCAATCGAGGCACGAGCACGGCAAGAGGGACGCGCAAGCCTGTACAATTGGTAGTCTATAAACGAGGATCCAAAGCTAGAGAAAGGAAGGGAGAAGAATAGCAGCGCCGTGCGAAGTTTTATGCGGTCCTCTAGTCACGTGAGCTCACGTGACTCGGCGTCTACCATAACGTCTACCATAATCCACCGTTTTCCACCAGCGCCGTAACACGTTTCCAATAAGGGCCCAAATATGCCTGGATAGGACGTCCCTAATATGAGTTTAGAACCTAGTAATACGTTACCCCTAATTACTAAGCTATCCCCTTAAGCTAATAGCGAAGCTATAGAGCAATCGGAACTCGGAGCCCTATAATAACTAAAGAACTTTAACCTTGTAGCCGCCTTCCTAACGCACGTGTATTGAAGAGTTGCAAGATTTATAGTACCATCTAGTCTTGTACTTGGAGTAGTATAGGACAAAACAGCTTTTACCCAGGAACTATCCGAAAGGTTAACGGATCTTATTTATAAGGTGCAACGGAGGGACGCCTCCTATGCCATCTTCAATGCGGAAGTAGGCCGGAAACGTAACGGAAAGGAAGCTATAAGGCGCCAAAATTAGGAACTAAACCCAATGGGCCTACTATGTAGAAATGGCAAGGTTTGGGTGCCATATAAAGTAAATCTACGGCAGAAGATTCTTATAAAGAATCACAATAATCCTCTAGGCGGCCACTATGGTTAAGTTAAGATAGTGGAATTACTTTAACGCAAATACTATTAGCTAAGGCTTAGGCAGGAAGTAAAGGAGTATATTAGCCACTATAAGAAGTGTCAAGTATATAAAATCTAAAGGTATAAGCTGTGGGGTTTACTTAAATCGGTTCCTTCCGCAAACAAACTATAGCAACATTACGCTATGGATTTTATTACGGATCTCCCACTATCTAAGAATAAGTAAGGACGAACATATAATTCGGTCCTTATACTTATTAATAGGTTTTTAAAGTACGTCTAATACCTTCCTGTTAACAAGATAATTAATGCATAAGTGCTTACAAACCTAATTAGGGAGAAATGCTTTCTTAAGGTAGATTAGCCACACTCTATTATTACTAATAGGGGCAGCGTCTTTATAAGCCAATACTGGTCGGATCTATGCTTCTATTTAAAGATAGACTACCGTTATAGTACGGCTTTTTACCCGCAGACGGATGGGCAAACGGAACGCTAGAACTAGGAACTGGAGTCTTACCTATAGATATATTTAAACTACTAATAAGACAATTAGTGTGAGCTACTTCTATACGCGGAGTATGCTTATAACTTAAAGCAACATACATTGCATTAGTACGCACTAATCTAGATTACCTATGGCGTCTAACTATTAGGATTTAATAGTATACCTAATAATTACTAGCTAAGACAGTAGGATTAATTATAGGACCCTACTAGGAAGTCCAAGGACATCCACTAGAGAGTATAAGGGTACCTTAAGGTATAGGAGGAGTAATAGAAGTATATAAAGCAAAGCCTATAAGATGCTCAGGAGCAGCAGAAACTTTAGTATAACCGTAAATACTAGGACAAGTATTTTGGAGTAGGTGACGAGGTTCTTTTATATTTAATAAATATTAAGACCTGTTGACTATTAAAGAAGCTTAATACAAGATACCTAGGTCCCTTCTAAGTTAAGGAATAAATTAGTAAGCTAGCCTACCGTCTCTAGCTACCCCTATTTATAGCCTATATACATCTAGTGTTTTATGTAAACCTACTAGAGCCATAGTATAGACTACCGCTAGAAAAGAACTTCCAACTAGGCCCAATTAAACACCCTAAGGTGGTGGGCGAGCGGTATAAGGTTAAAGCTATACTACGCTATAAGTCTGTTAAGAATAAGCTTTAGTACAAAGTTAAATGGCTAGGCTGGCCTACTAAAGAGTCCATATGGGAACTAGAGGACCACCTTAAGTATTGTAAAGATATTCTAAAAGAATATTAGGACCAAGGTCTATAATCTGTAAGGCGTAGAAAGCGCTCTAATACTACTATATTATCGCAACCCAAAAAGAAAGCTTGTGGTAGGCCATGAAAGGCTCCAGAGAGTAAGAAATAGATGGCTACCATTCTATACTAAGGTGGTTTAGAAGTAGCTATGGTAAACCAGATATAGAACGGATACGCTTTGGAAACTATAAGGGTTAAAGCTATAGCCTAGGGCAAGAGACGTCCTCAGCCTTTTTATGTATATAGCATAGGAATTAATAGGGCATTTTGCTAGTATTGCATTCCCTATAGGCTCCCGAGCCCTCTCCGTAAGCCTTCTAAGCACCTTAATTAAGGCCCTTAACTGCTACTATGTATAAGAATAAATTCCAAATCCTATAAGTCTAAACTATGAATGCCTAGAGCCACTACGCCTCGTCCTTAGGAGCAGGATTAGTATCTATAGGGCCACTAAGTGATAGCTAACAGGAATAAGACCCCTTGGTAGGGGTATAAGCAGGCATAAAAACAGGCGTAGGACAATAAGGTGTAGCTAGGGCGGACATCCTTAAACACTTAACACCAATATTAGGTCTAAACCAGTACCAATAAAGCTCTTATGGCGTAAGCTTATAGTTAATAAAGACACGCTTAAGCCCGGAATAGATAGAGATGTTGGCTGGTTAGTATAGTCCAGAACCACCAAGACCTTGTTATGGTAACTGTCAGTTACCTATCCGCTAGGTACCTAAAGGGTAACCTACCTAATAACGCATTATATTATACTCTTTTAAAACCTAACGCGTATGCGCGAACTCCTTTTTGTGGTACGTGGCAACCTTCTTCTTATTATCCCTATCCTTTACCCTATCCTTAGTATACTAACTTTGCTCTTGTATCAAGCGTTGCTGGCTGGCTTGCTAGGAATTGTGAGCGGTATAGATGGCTATGGTATAATCTTAAATTCAACCCAGTCGCTTAGCATTAGTACTAGAATGAGAAAGCGCCCAGGCGATATAGTAGTTAAGGATATTGAAAGCACGCCGCCACTCAGGCCCGGGCTATTGGAAAGCTTAAAGTTAATAATAGAAAACTATCCATGGGATAGGAAAACCCACCTTAATATAACTGCCGCTCTTAGTATGCATGCAACGATTATAAGGACTAAAGGTATTCGACCTTACGTAGTATGTCCTATTGCAGGCCTCTAGGATCCTCTTATTAGATTTCTGGTCTTTTAAGGATATATAGGCAAAGTTATTTAAGTAGGACCAGCACCAGTTGCGAGTTAGCGGAGGTTGGGGTTCTATATGCAACGGTAGGGCTAGGATATGCTAAGAAATCGGCTTAGAAGAGCAGTTAGTAGGGGAACAAAGAGGCATATTAAATTAATAATGGAAAAGAAGAAAATCTTGATAATATATTAAAGATACGTCCAAAATTGGACGAAGGTTGATAATGGGGGGTTAGGTGTTAAGGAAAAGGATTAAGCTTAATAAGTAAGGCGTCTTATACTTTACCTTCCAATACCCTTTTGGTGAATAGCCATAACCTTACCGACGTAGCTCCGTTACAATAGCGTTATTTAGAAGGAAGGAAATACGAGTATATGTTATCTAACTATCACTTCCTTACAAAAACTAATAACGCGGCCGGGGAAGGCAACTAAGACGTTAATTAAAGACGTATATAGGTTAAATTATACCTAATTAATGCTACGGTATTAAAGAACAACGTCACGGACGTTCTTGACAATCGCATAAGGGCTATAGATGCTGTTGCGAAGTGTCCCTCCTATTTACTGGGCAGAGAAGCTATGCTAGTTATATAAGCACAGGACTACTAGATTTGGAAGCATATACACCAAATCTTAGGAGATAGGTCTCCTTAATTAACTAATTAATACCTCAACCGCACTAGATAGCCAAAGGGCGAATGCGGAAGTAATATATTAGTGACGTAGAGGATTATAAGAAGAGATCACAGATTAATATCTTAGTAGTTAAAAGACGGCGGTGAGCTAAGGCCCCGTACGCCAAACCTAATACCAAAAGGTTCTATGGAACTATATAAGAAACACCAAATTGCCTATAACACTTATAATTAATTACAGACCGGCATAAAGGCTTAAATATAAAGTTACATGAAAATCCTTAAGTTAGCCTAGGTAGTCACCAGCACGTTTCTAGCAGGCTTCCAATAGGTCTCTAGGCAATCCCTATGTCTTTTCTCTAGTTATATTTTTTCCTCATTAAGGTTTTTAGGAGTTCAAAGCAGGGGTTAGATAGATAGATAATATACAGCGATATGCCAACATCTTTTCGAACCCCTTCCGGGACGAGCCCTCTATAATCTCCCTACCGCAAAGTAACGGCGATTGGGGGCCGACCGCAAGAAGGGGGGGGGCAATGTAAGGGATATTATTGCGGTACCTCGGGTTGCCCTTAGGGCAACCCCCAGACACCCCTCGGACGTCCATCAGTTACGTGCCAGAGGCACGTACCCCTAGTATATAGTCTCCACAATCCCAGAGGCCTTACCTCCTTAAGAATTCGTCTCCTTTACAATCTATCTATTCCTATAATCGTGTCCTTATAGCCCCCTGTCTACAAAGTCCCCTTACACCTACCCCCCTAAAGACAACAACTGGGTATATAATTATAATATAACCAAATATAGAAAAGGCAGAGGAACTTAGGGGATAATCAGAAATAGAAGTTCTTATAGAGATTTATAAGGAGGTTTATAACGCTATCGCAGTCCAACACCTTAAAAGTGGAGATATTAGAGTTACCCTAAAGGACCAATAGGCAAAGGAACGGGCCGTAAGGGTAGGGGACAGGCTAGGAGAGCGTATTGGTATAAAAGTGCTTTGTAAAGATTACCTAGTTAAAGTCCTATTAGTTCCCATAAGCCTTAGGGTAGAAAGGGGACGCTAGGCGGACAATACAGCAACTATATAGGAGATAGTAAAATAAATGGAACGCCTTATACTAGGACGTGTAATTACCCGGATCTAATAGCTTTAATAGGAAAATATAAACCAAGTATACAATAAGAATAATAAGAGGATATAAGGGGCGCTAGAGACTTGCTAGGGAAACAATAGATAAACGCATAGCTCCCTTATTATTAGTGTACATACACTAGGAATGCAAAAACTCCTTATTTAAAAAGGAATAATTATAAATAGCCTTATATACAATATAAGGCTCTATAACTATAGACTACGCATAGAACAATGTTATTACTGCGTATAATAGGGATATACCCAATCCATATGTGTAGTATAGGTGTGCTGCGGCTACTGTGCAGGCCCCCACAATATAAGATAATGTATAAATTAAGACCAAATAAAATGCGCGAACTGTTACCGAAGCACATATAAGGCGTGGGAGAGAGAAGACTGCATTAAATATAGGAGACGGAAGGAAAGGGCTTAATAGCTATAGAAACAACTGCACGCTAGGTTATATAAATAGAAATAATAGGCAATAAGCTAGGGGGATACAGGTATCTTCCTAGCGTTTCCTACCTTTAATACTAGGGGGCTAAGCCAGCTATCCTAAGCCTTAACGGGCTAAAAGCGACGCTGTGTAATATTACTAGACCGAATAGGGACATAAGGGATATATAGGATATAAGGGAGAGGACGCCTAGTAGGAAGACCCCTATAGATAGCTATGGCAAGTTTAAGGCCGGGACAATTAAGAATTAGATTTAACGCGGTAAATATAACATATATAGCTGGCTTATAAGGGGCATATAGCCAACTAGTAAGAATGGGGGAAGAACTGGAGGCAATAACAGACTTAGATTTAGAAAGGCTAGTAGGAACACAAGATATAGAAATGGAAAGCTCTATATAAAATAAGTAGTGGCTAGGGAGTAAATACAGAAAATAGAAGTTCTAAATATTTTAGAGAAAGTAGAAACGGAAGAAGCGAGGAGTAAAGGAGAGGCGAAGGACCCCCGCTAGGGGTCCGCTACTTAACCATTATATAGTATAACTGCGGCAATACAAACCACTGTCTAGCAAGGCCCCTACTAGATAGTCTAGACCTAGAGAAACACTATATTCTTACTATATAAGAGCCGTATTATAATACCTATATATAATTAATATACTGCCCCTAAGGATTCTAGCTCCTGTATAAACCAAAAGCAGCCATACGCGTATGCTTTATAATTAGCAAAAATATCAGCCTTGCCTTATAGTTATAGCAGGCAGTTAACCTAGATATTATAGTTATAACTATCTAGATATATAGGGGACTAGTACAAATTATTAATATCTATAACCCTAGGGTTAAAGGGGTAGCATAGACAGAGAACATTATATTTATAATAAGCTTGCTAGAAACTAAACACACGGAGTTTATCCTACTAGGAGATATAAACCTCTACTACCTATAGTAGGGGGGCATCTATGTTGCTGCCGATTAATAGGCAGAGTGCCTATTAAGAGCTATAGATAATGGGGGCCTTAAGCTAGCTACCCCCCCAGGTGCAATTATATAGCAATGGGGTACCGCCAAAAGTACAATTAACCTTATAATTATGGACGAAAACCTATACTAGAGACTTAAAAGGTGCTCCCCTAAAGAAAAATAGGCACTTACCTTAGACTATATCCCTATCTAGATATAACTAGAGCTGGACATTAAGGCGCAACCAAATGGTAAAAGATACGCAATAAGGAAGCTTAATATAGATAGCTTTCTTAATATGATTAAATAACAACTCTAAGACCTAGAAGAAATCCACCTAATACCAAATAAGCGAGGCTTATTGGCTACCCCTAAGGAAATTAATTAAAGACTAGAAAGGATCTAGGTAGTAATTAAAAGTGGGCTAAAAGAGCACTGCCTAGTTTCAAAACTAGGCCCCTATGCGCGATATGCATGGTCCGCATAGTGCGCGGCCCTTGTAGCCGGCCAACGACAAGCAAGGAGGAAATATATAAGTAGCCACGATTCTAAGGACGAGAGATAATATAAAGACATAAGAAACTAGCTAAAGAATACCCTAAGAAAAAAAGCAAGGAATAACTGGAGATGGTTTATAAACGAATATACTACTAACCTAAGTCTCCCCTATAACAAGGGCCTTTAGACTATAGCGAAATGGGCAAAGAAAAAGGTAGGATGCCTAGTAGAAGATCCATACCTACCACCCCTATAAAGAGCAGGCGAACTATAGGCTACAAACAATAATAACGAGAAGGTAAAGATCCTTATAGAAAGATTTTTCCCTTAACCAGCTCTAGTAGACCTTAGCAATATTACTAGTAAAACACTAGTGACTTGCCTAAGGGTCAACAGCGATATAACAGCTAAAGAAATGGCTAGAACTATTAGCCGCCTTTTAAATAATATAGCACTAGGACTAAATGGGATCCTAAACAAAGCCCTAAAGACCTATGGACCACTTATAGCACCTTGGCTTGTAGACGTAGCCAGAGTATGTTTTATAATAGGCTACTACCCACAACTTAGAAGATTCATAATAACGGTTATCTTATAAAAAGAAGGTAAAGTAGACTACTTAATCCCAGGAAGTTACCGCCCTATTACCTTAAAAAACACCCTAAGCAAGATCTTAGAAAAGGTTATAGCGGACTATATAGTAGATACAGCAGAGAAACATACCCTACTACCACAAAGCTAAATGGGGGCAAGAAAGAATCGCTTAACGCTATTAGCACTTACACTACTCGCTACTACTATTAAAACTGCATGGGCTATATAAAAGGACTTTATAGTATTAATATTTAGCCTAGATATTAGCGGCGCCTATAATAATATACCCTATAAGCGTCTCCTATATATCCTTAGGGCAAAGGGCTTTCTAGAATAGATTATTTAATTTATTTAAGGATTTATAGGCTAGAAAGAAATATTACTGGTCTTTAATAGATACCAGAGCCCCCCTATCACAGTAGTAATAGGAATACTATAAGGATTACCTCTATTGCCTATACTCTTCCTCTTCTTTGTAAGTAACCTGCTTAACACCTTTAAGGAAGGGGCGACCTAGGGGATAGGCTTTGTTAATGATATAAACCTAATTATATATAGGCCAACAGCCGTAGAGAACTGTAGGACACTAGAGAAAGCCTATAACACCTATATAGAATGGGCAAGATGATATAAAGTCTAATTCTTACTAGAGAAATACTAGCTAATCTATTTTATAAGAAAATATAACTAATCTATAGATCTTTAGCATATAATCTATATCTAAGGCTTTAGGGGTTAACCGGTTTAAGGCCTAAGGGTATTAGGAGTATGGGTAGATAGCAAGCTCCGGTAGAGCGTATATACAGCATAAGCGGCCCGTAAGGGCTAAGCATAGTATATCGCCATATCCAGGATTGTTAATTCTATATGGGGTCTATGCTTCTAGAGGTCACGCCTACTATATATAGCAGTTGTCCGGCTAACTATAACATATAGATCTAGTATTTAGGCCACTAGAGAAACTAAGAAAGGCCCCCCTAAATCACTCCTTAAACCACTCTAAAAGGTTTAAACAGCCTGCCTTAGGAGTATAATAGGTGGGTATAAGCAAACGGCCACAGCACTGCTTAAGAAGGAAGCTAATATTCCCCCCTTATAACTATATATTAAAGCTAATACAATGCAAAGGGTGCAAAAGGAACGTAACTCTAATATTATAAAGTATATTAAGACACGCTTAAATAAACTATGGAGGGACCCTAAGGTGCCCTGTAGGAGAAGGAACTAATAACCCTAAAGTAGGGAAGATATATTAGGAAAACAGGTAAAGAAAGCAGAAGAAGAATAGTGCGGCGCTAGGGCCCAGGCCTATATAGAGGAGGAAGGGAGACGCGTAAAAGGCCAGTAAAGATAATAGTAAGGGAGAGAAAGGAGCCAAAGTAGAGCATAAAAGAGTACTGGAAAACCATCTACTATAATATAATACTAGTTGGACCGACGCTAGAGAGACGAATAGGAGTTAAAGGTATAGAGGTAGACTTAGGTAAGGGGAACCTAAGCTATAGTATAGGTAACGCTATGGGGGGTAAATACTTAAGGGCTCTAAGAGGGCCTAACAAAGGCGGAAAATACAATAGCAACACTCTTAAGGACAGGAATAATAGGACTAAAAGATTAGCTTTACTAGGTAGGTGTCCTAGTGGGTAGCTTAAGGTGTAAATATAGCTGGCTAAGACAGACACTAAAACATATAATACTGTTATGCCCCTTACGCACTAGCTGAGAAGCAATACTCTTAGCAGCTGGCATAGAAAACTATAATACACTGCTCTTAATATAGAAAGGCCTTAAGGCGGCTACCTGGTAGCTTATTGGCTAAAATATGCTAGACTAGTTCTGGGTTGTAAAGGAAATAATAATAGAAGGTAAAGGGGTAAGTAACAGGCGCCCCCTAATAACTCTACAGGAGTAGAGTATAGTGTGTGATACTAGCGCGTCCGTAGGTTTGTTACGGCAGCAGTAGTTCCTAAGAAGGTTAAAAAGTAAGGTAGTAGAGCACCACTGGTGACTTATAGGCGACTTATAAGCGAGCCCTAAAAGGCGGGGAGATGGATCACGGGGTTTTCTTAAATAGAGTTTTCTCCCTATATG
>Ga0307507_10000106_pt1 | contig 137172 bp, 56 predicted proteins | sample 7_EM_MG_FD_207223 | JGI IMG/M metagenome (GOLD analysis project Ga0307507, IMG submission 207223) | Populus trichocarpa ectomycorrhiza microbial communities from riparian zone in the Pacific Northwest, United States - 7_EM | ecosystem: Host-associated > Plants > Roots > Unclassified | place... | reverse complement strand
CACTCGATGAGACATACGAGACATACGAGGAGACATACGAGGTAAGGAGCGGGGTATTGAGACATAGGGTTCTAGACTTGAAGCCAGTATCAAGATGGTAGTAAGGAAATCCGATCCAGTTCGACAGCTACCAACCTCCTTAATAAGAAGGCTTAGTGCGATGCCCCTATTAGAGGCTAAATGTACTAGCTTAGTTAGTTAGGTCTTAATCCTAGTTTCCTAATAGGTATTAATCTTGCGATAGAGCTTAAGCCTGTGCAAACCTTTATATATTGCAAACAGCAATTACTAACAGAGTATAGATTACACGTTTTGATTCGCTATAGAGCTAGTAGGGCTATTCTAGTATAGATACCGCGGATAAAAGCTAGTAGCGAAGAGGGAACTAGCTTACACTTAAAAGCCCAGTATAATCCCCCCTTAGAGCTATTAGAAAGGCACAAGACAATAGCAACTCTAATAACAATAGTAGTAGCAATAGTAGCACCTTTTCAACCCCTTCGTTTTTATATAGAAATTTTACTTAATAACAGTAAGTTCTATACTAGTCCCTCTAGAAAATGGACAGCTTCACCTTAATATTATATAGTTATAGCTTCCGAGAAAGGCGCGAGCAGTACACCTTAGATAAAGCATAAAATACCTCTTTCCCCTCTAAGAAACAACCCTAGGGCGTATTAAACTTGGCTAATTAAAGGTATGTTATTCTATATAGAGCCTTAGTCTAGAGATTTCGTCTAATAAAGCGCTTGCAGACCCTAACTATAATTATAAGAATGATTATCATAAAAATTTCAAGGATAATAAGGAAGATGTCTATAGGGATATATCTAGTTAAGTCGCTAGAGGAAGCAGTTAAGGTAATTATCCCTACTACTCTCTCCCTATTCTCCTAGTAGCTATAGACATGTATATTTAACAGCTAGCAGTGGATCTAATAGTTATTAAAAATAGTACAGCCGACCCTAACCTAGAAGCCGAAGGTGATAGAGCCAATAATAACACTAGCAATAAAGCTGGTAAAGCTAACAATTAACTAATACCTTATAAATTGGGTATGCTCTTCTCCTTTATATAATAGCTTTGCCTAACAATTATTAGGTGACGGAAATGACTATAGTAATAATAAGGGTGAGAAGTTACCCTCTTTAAAAAAGTTTAAAGATCTCTTTAGCGCATCTATATATAACCATATCAAACTTACAGCGGAAGATATTAATAAAATAAACAGTCTAGTTAAGAGAACTAATATTATAACTATTCCCTAGGCTAATCCGCTTACTAGGAAAGAGAGTAATTATAAAAAAGGGAACATTAGAGGCGAATTACTTATAACACCAAAGAAGCGGAAGCTCGAATAGCTAGAGTAAAATGGCGTTATTAATTATAATTCTAATAATTCTGCTAAAGATAGTAGCGGGCGTGATAAGGGTGGTGAGGGCGGTGGTCTATAACCCTAGAAACAACAAAAGCCGCCCACCTCTTGCGAAAACTTGCCCCCCTAGCCTCCTATTGGCCTTAACTCTTAATGCCCCTAAATTAATTACAATAATTACTAAGCGATATCTACCGCATAGCCTACTAACCCTTCGCTTTAGGGGCCTACCTCTCTCTATAATGTTAAACTACTGTGTAATAAAACTAGCAACTTAAGCAAATATAATTATAGCGGCGATAATAACTAGGGCAGCGTTTTAAACTTAGAGCCTACTGCAAAGTATTATACCCTATAGTATTATACCCCGCAGCATTATGTCTAGTGCCATCGCTATTGCTATTGCTTATAGTCTATCTTGCAGAGATCTAGCGCTAAAGACAATAAAGCTAACTAAACAACTATAGATGATAAATAGGAGATCCGTAAAATTCTAGAGGAAAGAACAACCAAGTTAGGGCTTAAATACAAGGTAGCTTAGATACCTACCTAGGTTTATAAAAGCGGGCCTTTAAATACCAAATATGCCCTTAAGTCTTACTAAAAACGCGTCCAGCACGCTAAAGTTAAATAACAGATATACTCTTCTATGGAGGTAACTAAAGTAAAGACCAAAGCTGCTATGTGGAAGGGATGGGGCTAATAGCTTAGGCATATTCTTATATTTTAGGTAGTAGATCTTTTACTTAAAGATCTATTTCTAGTTAAAGTCTTGTTTTTAGCTAATACTATCCCACTAATTATCTTGTATATAACATTAAAGCCAGAAGCCTAACCCAATAATGGTATAAAACCTATAAGAACAACCGCTATAATCTATATTCCTTACTCCTGCCGTTAAGCAACTCTTATTGGGTCTTGTATTTAGCGCTACTTATCTGCGTCTTACTAGTTCCTTTTTTAGGAAATATATATATATAATGCTTCCTATATAAGAGTCGCGTTCTTCCCAGAAACTACCTTCCAAGGTTATTCCACACTATGCCTTTTTTCTTACGCATTATCCACGAGGCGTTTCTCTTTATTGGCTGTCTATAGTTTCTCCTTTACAGCCTCCTCTTTAGGCTTAGGCCTTAGAATCTTATAACAGTGCCTATATTCCCATAGTGTTCTACCTATAAAATGTCTAGCAATTTCCTTCTATAACAATTCTTTATTAAGTTTTCCATTACATAAGCCTATAAGGAGGGCTTTGTTATCCGCTATCTATAGCACTATCTAGGCCTGCAAGGGTTTATTTACAACTTTAATCTTTACAAAAGAAAGCAAAGGATAAGGCTATATATTATTTAATAAGGGAGACCTACCAGTAATACACCCCAAAACTCTAGAGGTATGCCGAAACTTAGGTTAGGCCTTTACTCAGGTAGAAGACAATATAATTAATAAGGAAGGGGAGCTAGATAAGCAATATACAGCCATTAAAATTAACTACAAGACTAAGGTTATTGGGGAGTAATATAGGTAGCTTTTAGTAAGCTATCCTATATCTACTCTTCCTTTTATAGCACTATGCTGACGCTAAGCCTTACACAAACGTATAAGACTACTTAATAGTGGCTCTATTCTCCAGGAAAGTATATTATATAGCTTAATAACCTCTTTACCAGCGTTAAACTATTTTAAAGACTTTGTAAACTTAGAGTTAGAGCGGCTGGAACAGTTAGAATAATAAAGACACAGAATAAGGAGTAAGGGGATAATTCTATTAATATATACTAATCCTTTAAGTTTTAAAACTATATTGGAAGTTATATCAAATATATAAGAATTATTAAAAAGTATTCCCTAGAGATTGCGTCTCTCTAGGGAGATTATTAATTAGGTAGGGTATTGACTTTGTATATTTCTGCAGCCGTCGTCCTTAAATACCGGCGCTGGCCGCTTCTTACTATTGTTAGTGCCTTCCTGCGTGCTTATACCTATTAAAACAATTCCCAGTAGCCATTTCTGGTATTCCTTGACGGACCATCTTTGCTTAGGTTCCTTGCATAATAGCCCCTTTAGCATAGACCTAAACATCTCTGGCGCACTTACCATATAGATAGGGATTACGTTGCAGACCTAGTCATTATGCAGTTTAGGACTTAGTAGGCCGTAGAAGCCCTATATCTCTAAGTTAGGCTCCTAGTTAGTTAGAAGTTCCAGTATAATAAGTCCAAAGAACCACATATTAATAGCTTTGGAATAAGGTAGGTTCATTATATAGAGTTTAGGGGCCATATACAATACTAAACCAGTAATAGTCGTTATGTTTCCCAAAGCCTTAAATTTTAATTCTCTAAAGTTGGCGATCTTGGGAGTAAGCCCATTGTTATTAACTCTGATAAGGATATTCTCCGGCTTTAGGTCCCGATAAGTAAAATCTTTATTATATATAGCAATAATTCCGTTGCAGACCTAAAGCATAAAGTTAGGAACATTGTAAGCGTTAGGTTTTGTTAAGTTAAGGCTACACAGGATCCACTCTATAATTATCTATAGTAGCTGCTGATTCTCTAGTGGTATTAACTTAATTACCTTTACTAAGTTTAGCTGGAAGAAGGATAATTAATCAGCACTTAACAGCAACGTAGTTTTAGTAGCGTTTACTTATATGCTCCCTAAGCTCGATTATCTTATTATATTCCGCTCTCAATTCTTCCCACACCTGTCTTACTATGCTGTTGTTGTTGTTCTTTAAGTACGGCTCCTTGGCGGTGAAGATAACTTTAGACTTTAATTCCTATACCCTTATAACTAATATGTGACTTCCTTTCTTTTCTAATCCCTATTTCTGTATATATATAGTATTGTCTTTTCCAAATCTAAGATTACTAGTTTAGTTCTTATTTATCTTAGCCTTAAGACTAGGGAGCTGTCTTAGTAGGGAGTCTAGAAGTTCTTTAATAAATTTTACAGCTTTTTTTTACTAACTACCTTCTTCCTCACGCGATAGGATTGGACGCTATGCCTAAAAACTAGCTGTTTGAAGATCGATAGTGACTAGGTCGGAGATTTCCATGGATAATCCCTATATAAGGACTACTTTGCAGCCGTTACCATTAATTATATAAACAGGATTTGTTGACAGCGTCTTTACTCTTAGGCGTCTTATAACTGGGCTAATATCAAACCTAATATACCGCCTGCTAATACCGGTCTTATTATTCTTAACAAGCTAGAGGTTATATATTTTGGTTTTGCTAGAAGAACCAAGGAAGCATCTATCCAGATAGTAGTAATCTCCAAAAGTTAGGGCAAAAAAAAGGCCGGTAAGCTCCTGCCCCTTAGACTAGCCTCCCTTTCAGTTTACTAGAAGAGCATTAACAGGGGGAGTAAACTCGTATCGTAAATTCTTGGACAATGTAAGGATATTAGGTATACCCTTGAAATTTCTAAGAATTAAGAAAATATTAGAGAGATTAACAGTTTTAGTAGGTGCTATAGTTATAGAGACAAGAAATAAATTAACGAGATTATAGGGCGAGCGTTAGTAGGTAGCAGGGATAAGAGGACCTATAGACTTATACTAAAGGGGTAGTAGGACCCTGACTTATAGCAGGGGGTATGCTAGAATAGAGAAATAGTTAATCTAGATTGTATAATAATATAAAGGATTAAACCTAGCGTACCTTAGCGCTAACCCTACCCTTATATTTCACTACCCTCGCCCCTATAGAGTTGCTAGCTTTAAGTCTTATTATCCTAGCTAATACCTTACTAGCTAGAACTAATCTGGTAGTTAGTTTTAACTGCCGTGCTTATTATGCTTTCTTTACTAAGTGCTTCTCCACCATCTATGTCTCTTAAAGGGCCGAAACTTCCTAAAGAAGCTTTGCCTTGGGCTGCTAGTAGGTCTAGGTCTTAATTAATAGTCGGCATTCCCTTACTTGCTTTAAAGAAAGCCCGTATTGCTTTAAGAGATATATATAGAACGCTATAATACCCCGCCAGCTATCTATAGAAGGTATCTCGTCCATATTGTATTTGCGAAGAGCATTTTGCCAGATATGCTCACTAAGTGCGTCCTTTAGATATTAGGCTTCGCATTTCCAGTATTTAGGCTAAGTAATATTCCGTCAAAGCTTATTAACCTAGCTTGGTGGAAATCTGTTATATTCTATTTCGCATAACCATTAGTACGATTGCTAAACATCACTAGTTAGGAATTTAATCTTAGGAGTCCGCTAGGCCTTTTCTTCTAGAAGTCTAGCCAGATCTACAGCCTTAATAGGTAGTACGCTAAATTCGGTAGGCGTGGCTATCTTATAGGACTATTATAGTAGAAGATTTCGAGTATCCCCAACCACAAGGAGGGCGTGTGCAAAACAGGGGTTTTTTCTTAAGAGGTTCGTTAAGTAAGTAAGATAGTTTTTTTAACAAGTAACAAAAAGCAGTTTGGTAATAGTAAAGGCGTAGAGATTAAACGCGTCGCAGTTAATAACAGTAAATAGAATTACCGCGGCGGCACATGCTATACTAGCCACCAGCTAGGTACATATCCCGTTCCATAACCACTTTAAGTTTATAAGCCAAATGTTTGATTTAATTGGCGACATAACGTCCTAGCTTTATATTTTAGTACTATTCTTACCTTCCTAGAAGGTAATAGCTACAGCTCCAAATGTTAGACTATATAGCAAGATTTGGCCTTAGCCGATAGAGCAGTAACTACTTTACCTATTATAAGCAACTAGTATCTAATCTAATCCAAGCTCATCTCCTTTAGCTATTTATATAAACTCTACCTACCTAATTAACCTCCAAGGTCACCATGGTTAGAATAGCCCTTATGGATAGCGGTGTATAGCTTAACCTAGTTTTCCAAACATAATTATTTAGGTTAGGACTCGGCCTCGCTTACTAATACCGTTATACCTACCAGTACCCTTAATTTTGCTATAGCAGTCACCTAGAAAAAATGGTTGTTTTAGCTTACTTAGGCTACTGTCTAAACAATTAAGATAAACTGCTATTTTCGTTAATCCTATACTATTTATAGAGAGCATTGGCTATATATTATTGTGTTAAAGTATTCGTTCTTATATCGCGACTACATTTACTAGGCATTTTACTCCTATCTCCTAGTATTTTATGCACCAAGCCTTTATGGTATACTGGAGATAAGTACACTTATAGTAAACCTAGGTGTAATTATATATCTAGCAATATATAGTGAGTCAAATAGCTATAAATGCTAACTATAGGATAGCTCCCCTTATAAGTTAATATATATATAGCCAATAAAGCTAGAAAGAAGTAAAACATATATATTAGAAACATATATAACGTCACTCTTACTACTATAAGCATCTTCGAAAATCAGGGAACTTAGTGCTTATAGTAACCCCTACCTTCTCTATTACCTGCAAACCCAGCCCTCTGCTATCTTTGGGGTACTCTATATATTAGCCTTATATAGAAATTGCCAGAAAAAGTTTCTTACTAAATACTCTACCTAGTTTACTAGAGTACCGCACTAGGGACAGTTCTTTCCTAGGATTACCCAACTTTCTTCGCCCCTTTTAAAATAAGCTGGATATCGCCTCCCAGGAACCTAAACGAATTATTAGCCAATTTTACCTTAAGAATAACCTAGTTTTATGGTTAATAGGTTTTATCTACTGGCATAGCTGCAGAATAAATTTGAGTAGAAAAATCCTAACTAATTGCGCCAATCTAGTTAAGATATTCTGTGGAAATTTAATTGCAGACGCTAGATATAGCATATATATCTTAGTAGATCCGCATAAATTCAAGCCAGAGGCAAGAGGAGTTAGAAGGAAAACTAATAAGATAGTAGAAAAAAGCCAGAAGGCTTATTAGAGATATATACTTACCTTTAACCTTCCTTAATTAAACCTATATGAACTCATATTATCCAATTCCATCCACATTCCATTAATGCAACCCAGCTTCTACGTCCTTATTAAGTTATATCCGCGTATACCGACCATTAGCTAGCTATAGGCGCTGTTTTAACCTTTACAGTAGCGGTCTAGGCACAGTATTATTGCTTACGCCTATCCCTAAGTAGAAGATTAAGGAGATATTTCGCTCTAGTACTAACTTATCCTCTCCGTTTAGTTATTAACTTAGGGAGTGTAACTAGATACTACCTAGGATTAATGGCAAATTACCAGCTTCTTGTCCCAATAGAATATATATAAATAAATAGGTCACTATCAGCAAAGCAAGCCTTAGAAAGACTATAGTGAAGGTAAGTGCTTTAGATTATAAGTCTTCAGAAAATACATTTATAAGCGAGAAGCTTGGATTAGCCTGCTTTCCCTATTATTATCTACCCCCTAGTAAACTGTCGAGCGAGCTAAAAACCCTAGAAAGCCAAATCTATTAGTTCTACCATATAAAAGAGAACTATATTAAAACTAGGACTCTTAAACTTCCGTAATATCTCTAGTACTAAGGACCAAGTTTCTACGGTTCTGGTAACTCCTAAACCTAGTTTTTTTAATGCGGCCTCCCCCCCTAGAAGACGCGCAAACTAGGCCAATATAAATTCTTTAAAGTCGTACCTTAATTGCTTGTGCACTGGCGTCACTAGGAAGTACTTATACATTAAAATATTTACTAGGATATTATATCTAAATACCCTAATTTATGCAATTTGAGTAATTTCCTGCTTAGATATAATGGTTAGATAAAATAGGGCTAAGGAATAAGGTCCATACCCTTCTAACACATATAAGAGTAACGAACAGCGGAGTAGGTGCTAGAGGTATAGTATTTAGCTAGCCTAGCGGGAACGTGTGTAAATAGAGTTATACAAGAAGGCAATAAAGGAAAGGCAATAGAACAGGGCGTAAAATATAGAGTAATTAGGCAAACGAATATCTACAGCCTTATAAGCTAACGCCTACTATATAGTAATTGGTACTAACCCCTAGCTTTAGCTAGCTTTAGTTACCTTAAAACCTAAAAGCCTTAACACTTTATTAAGGCGCTGACATCAAAACCCCCTAATCATAGATGTCTGTGGAGAAGATCGCCAATATCCTAACTATCCGTATTAGCCGGTTCCATTAACTTACTAATTTTGCAGTCTTATTCATTAATACAATAACAGAAACAACGGGGAAGCGGGTAGTAGACTCCATTTGCTCAATTCTATAGGAAAATAGTTAGAATAAGCGATAGTAAAAATAGGCAAAGTGGAGAAAACGTAAGGATAATTAGGCTGCGGATATAAGCAGTAGGACAAAGGGATTTAGACTAGCTTAGCTAATAAGTGCGAAATAAAACTAACCAAAATAGTGTTCTAAAATATTCCAGGAATATTTTAAAAACACTATTTCGGCTAAGCCCGCACTTGTTTATTTAATCCTAACTACTCTCCTTTGCTCTAAAAATATTAAGTAAACTAAAAATAGTTAACCTCCTAGCTATCCTTAATAAGCATCACCCTAATACTACATTACGTACCGTATTTAAAGACGTAAGCGGAATATCAATCTTTAACCCTTTTCATTTGGCTAACTTCTTTTAAGAAAGTGGAAATCCTCTATAGTATTATTAAAGCCATTGATCCTAAAAAACTCTTAACCTCTAATAAAAGGTTAAGGACCGAATATGCGCAATAAGGTGTGAATAAAGTAAAGGCTCTTATGTTTAGGACTTTACTTATGCCTCTACTAGCTAAGTGGAAAGAAGAACTAGTAAAGTTCTTTAAGCCTTAGAGCCTCTAGCCTAATAACGTTAAGTTTAAGTCTGATGGTATTAAGCCTAGTAGTATTAAACCTAATCCCAGCGGCTTTAAATCCGATCCTAGCAGCACTAAATCTAATCCTAGCAGCGCCAAATCTGATCCCGGCGGCGTTAAATCTAAGCTTAATAATATTAAGTCTAAAACCAAAAGCACCAAATCTAAACCTAAAGTCGCTGGATCTGGACTAAGGGATATTGAATCTAAGTCTAAAAATATTAAAGCTGGAATAAAACAATCCAACCTAAAGGCAAAATTCTACTAAAAAATCTATAACATACGAAAAGTTATATATCGAAAGGAAGCTAACGCTATCCGTTGGATTTTCTTTACGCTATTTTTTCGCGATCTTCTAATCCGGTTCACTAATAGGGGGAAAAACGACACAGGATTTCTACCCCATGGAAAGGCACTTAGTCCACTTGTTAAAAAGGTTTGTATACAAGTTATAGGTAAACCAGCACGTCCTATAACAGCTAATAATATCACTACGTAGGCAAAATTTGGGCAACTGTGTTATCTTATTAGTGCTATACTAGGAGAGAGCGCTTGGTTCCTACTTACAGATTACATCTCTTAAGATAAGTAAGTAAGTCATATTCCTAAGTTTATGTTGTTTAGTGCTCACGTACTACCCTAGATGGATAGAAAGGCTCCTAAAGAAAGCCTCTAGCTTGGCTAGTATTCTTGAACCCATTAAGAAACTAGTCCCCGAAGAAGTAAAAAAACATAATATAAATAAAGTGGTAAAGGGGATCCACAACTTCTAGTTAGAACTATACCGACTTTACTTAGAGTTACTAGGGCCTACGAAACGATATCTAAGTATATATAACTTAGGATTAGCTAGTTTAAAGCGGCCTAAACAAACTAGTAATTAAAAAACCATTCCCAAGTCTTACTTACAGCCCCTAGCCGAACCAGAAGTGCATTTAGCAAATTAGATAGCGCAAGAACAAGTAAGCAGGACAAGTTATCCAGACTCTATTAAGACGAACAGTTATAGTATTTCTAGTAAGATTTGGACAATGTTGGTATAAAGCCCTACTAACTCACTAGACAACGTACATCGGTGGCCACTACTTAAAAACTTTAGTTTCGCCAATTTCCAGTTAGACTTTGCCGACTTCGATACAGATTTTGCTACCATTACGCCAGAATTAGCCAACTTCAATCTAGACTTAAATAGCTTCGACCTGCTTAATCCCGGTATAGAAGTATCCCAACTAGGCTAATAGGAGATAGAATACTACGTCCCCGCTAATAAAAGCTAATTTACTAGATGCGCAAAAGATAGCATACCTAAGCGATAGCATAACATGTTTATAGGTAGCATTATTAATAGATATATCTTTATCGGTGGATATATATGCGGGTGGGCTCCGGATATTAAGAGGAATAATAAACTAATCTTTTAGTGTTCCTATTCTGGCTTTATCTTTTAAATAAAAAACCACCTAGTTTTTAGGAGCCTGCTTAGTAGTTAGAATATATATAGAAATCTATACCGTCTTTTCTTATAGTTATATAGAGCTTAGCTACGGCTGTTTAAGACAAAGTCTTAATTTTATTACTTTGCTCTTCTACAACGTATTTCTCCAAATTGGGCTCTAAAGCTTTAACCTAAACATTTCCTTTACCGCTAAGATATGAGGACACTAAAGTAATATAGTTAAGAGCGTCTAGTAGGACCTCCTCCAAATGTTTAGGCATAGGTAGCGTCTATATTAGAGAAACGGTTTCCATAAAGAGGGAGGGTATACAGGGAGGTATATAGGGAGTATTATATAGGGCGTTATATAATTAAATAGCTAGGATAGCAAAGTCTGCCTAGAGATCTTAGTATCCAAAATTAGTAAAGTTCAATAGAAGCATACCTACCACTTTATAAACATAAGTCACCGTGGTACAACTAAAAGATTTAATAATGCCTTTTAGTAAAGGGGCTTGGTGGGGCTTAGTTAGGCATTTATTAGCCAGCTAAATCCAATAGCTTCGCTTATTATTCCGTAGTAAGCCTTATTAACTAACTAAGCCCCTTATAGCTAGCGATAATTATAAGGCTAAAGTCGCGCGTGGCGTCCTATTACTACCTAATAGGTTGTTAATACCACCTTCTATACTATCTAGCCTCCCAGAACGGCTTTAAGCCATCCCCAACTTTATGGATCACCGGTAGTCCCGCATTTAATCACTGTCTATAAAGCGAGGCGGTATTTGCCCTTTTTTATAGCGTTTACTATCTCTATGCATAAATAATACTCTATTGTCTTCAATCTCGGCATGTGCACGTAGGTTAGTTGATCTCGAGTACACCATACCCTCTATTATGCACTAGATTACATTCTGGGACTAAGAATTACCCATCCAGGCCTTTAACGGCAAGAATTTACTTTTAATCTAGATTATAGAGTCATATTACTAATGCCTTATTTGTCCTAATACTAGCTCTTAACAGTTCACCTACCTACAGGATTAAGTTGCATGCATATAAATTCAATCCAGAAACTTCTAACTAAAGCGCCCTTAGTCATAATGCCGACTAAAGGTATAGGCTGTATCTAGTATAGCCTAATTCTTATTTACCGCACAAATAGTCGTTCTAAGACCTCTCACTTAACCTTTATCCATCATTACCTCCTTACACCAAAATATTATATAGAGTGAACGTTGAAATCTTATATATCCCTATATCTTATTCCAAACCATAGAACGATTTAAGACATTTAATTATATTTATCTCTTCCTTTTAACCGTTTCCTTCCTTTTCTACACCGTCTAGTCTTTAAGGTCGCAGTCATTATTAGTTATATAGAAGAAGCAGCCCGCTTATATATTATAGATAGTAGCAGGAGTTATAGCCAGCTATATAAAAGTTTAAATTTTACGACTATTAGCAGATTTTAATGGTACTGCTAGGTTATAGAAGGTATTCTCCACACTATATCCCAGCAAATTACTATATACATATGTGTACGGACCTGCTCCATATAGAATACAGCTCTATACTAATCGGATATTTAGACCTTGCTAGAAGTTCCAATACTTATATAGAGTAGCATTTAGATGCTTTTATATCTTAAAATAGTTTGGTTACCTTAGAAAAGGAATCACTATTTTGGTTTTTTCCTAACCTCCTATACCCTTAAAGCCGCCCATTTAATCCTCCTTACTATTGATCAATCAACAACCAATGTCCATAGAGTTTTGCGTCTTACAATACTAGTTCTACGGATATTTCTATTAACTGGGCTCTCTATCCCATATAAAATACCTTAGCTCGCTAAAGCTAAGCCGCTACTTGTAGAACAGCCTTAAGCTAGTAACACTAAAAGCTAGGGGGATTATATGGAGGATCTCTTAGTAATTATACCTTACCTACGGCCAAAGGGCCCAGAAATATGGTTTTTGATTTGCATAGTGGGTATTATACAAGTCTTAAATAGGCCACTGGTAATTTTACTATTAATATCACTAAGTGCACTTCTGACTGCTCTTAAGCCTTTTGGTGTGTGTATTCGTGCCGTTTTTTAATAGCATTTACTAACCGGTTTCTAAAGGTCCCTTACCCGTTTAAGAACTTTGGTTCTATATAGGGTCGCTACTTTGCTTTCTTATAACGCTGCCTATACTGCTAGTAAAAGCGCAGGTTACAGCGTCTTTAAAGCGCAATATTAAAGAGGGAGCCCTTAGACATATTATAGAACTATTAATGGACTTCTATATTAATAAAAGCTCTATAGAAGTTGTGGAGGTTATAAACCTAGGAGAACAGTTTATTAATCTTATAGATTACCTATTATTTAACATAATGCCTTCCATAATCAATATTATCACCATTACAGTCTATCTATCGCACTTTATTAATGGATATATCGGACTTATTATAATAGCTGTAGTCGTCTTGCAAATCTAGGCCGAACTCGCTAAGAATCCCAAGCTTTTTTAGATGCGTCAAGATCATACTATAATGCGATATAGGGAAAGCCGGATTAAATATAAAGCAATAAAACATTAGGAGCTGGTAATTTTAGCTAACTGTTAAGATTATAAGAACCGCCAACATTCCTTTATGTTATTGGATTTTATTATACTAATACAGCAAATGTCTTAGCTACGCTTATTTACCAATTTGGCGGAGTATATAATAAAAACAATTGGCCTAGTAATCGCAGTATAGCTCTTAGCTCTTTGTATTACGGAGGGTCTCGCATCTCTGGGTAGCTTGCATATTCTAGTTAAAACCTAGCCAAGCATATTTAAATTTGTAAACTTTTACATAAGATTATACAATATTCTTATAGATTACCTTAGTGCAGGAGAACGTTTTTCTAAACTTCTTTAAACTAGGCCATCTATTGTTAATAAAGAAGGAGTAACACGCCTTAAGGTTACCGCTGGGCGTATTAAATTTACTAATATCTCATTTTTCTACGCGGATAGCGACTAGCCGGCGGTAAATAAGATTAATTTTATAGTTAAGGGCGGAAAGACTGTTGCGCTTATTAGATAAAGCGGAAGCGGCAAGTCTATAGTCTTTAAGCTCTTACAGCGGTTTATTAACCCTAATAAAAGGGACATCAAAATTAACGGCTAAAATACCCGTAATGTCACGTTGAGTAGCCTATAAGATAATATTGCAATCGTACCCTAAAGCCTTAACTTACCAAATAAGTCAATTAAGGAAATTGTGGGGTATAGGCTTAACGCTAAGGCTAATAAAATTAAGGAAGCCTGCAAAGCCGCTTATATATATAACCAGATAATGGGTTTTAAAACCCAATATAACACTAAGATTGGGGAAGAAGGTGTTAAACTATTAGGTAGTAAACATTAACGCATTGCTATCGCGAGGGCCGTTCTTAAAAATCCAAAGATTCTGCTTCTTAATAAAGCCACATCTGCTATAGATAATCTAACGGAGGTGCCGATTTATAAATCACTTAAAAGTCAAGCAGAAGGTTAAACAGTTTTAATTATTGCTTATCATCTTAACACAATTAGGGACGCCGACAAGATTATTATCTTAGAAGAAGGAGAGGTAGTAAAAAAGGGAAGCTATACCAAGTTACTTAGTCGACGTAGGCTATACTATATAATGTGGACTAGCGATAAAAAGTAACGGATAGAGGCAGGGATAGGAGCTAAATGAAATAGAAAGCTAGCATGTATACCTTATAGATAGTGACAATTCTATATCAGTAGGCTGGTAGCACGGGCGCGCTAAACTTATAGTATATACTGTTTCCTACCCCGCCTACTATATAAATTCCAGGCTTTTAGTCTTTTCGTATCTCCAGTAAAGAATTTTTCAGCATAGAGAAGGTCTTAACGCAACTTGGCCATATTAAAGAAATGCTTATTAAGTAAGAGAAAGATCCTACACAACACGACTAAATTAAAGAAAAGCCTAACAAAACCTCTACGCAACTTAACCACACCGAAGAAGAGCTTAATCTTGGTTCTAGATCCACCAAAAAAGTAATAAATAACATAAGTTTTAAATCAGCTAAAGACAAATTAGATAGTGGGGCAGAGGAATAGTTATAGAAATGCATAGAGGAACAGGAATGGGAATGCGTATAGGCACCCTTTATAATAGTATTGCATAGTCTTGTATGGTCTAATAGCAGGTATAGTGCAAATATAACTATTAAATAAAGAGGGAGAACTATCACCGTTGTCAACATCTAAACTGCGCAAGGTGCTAACTTATTAATTATAGGTGGAATCTAAGAGAAACAAAACTAGAACTATAAGCATTTTTAGTGTTCCCAATTCCATTATAGCATAAGACGGCGAGCGTAATCGTATTAAGGATTCTTAATTAATTCTAGAATTTCAATCCAAATATATAAGGCGCTTTTTGTGTTGTTTATACGAGAAGCTTTAGGGCTAAGCTAGGGTATCATACAAGGTATTATAAAAGGCGTTATTAGACTAGTAGCTGCGCCTAGGATCTTAGCTAAGATAGAATATAACTTTGGCCGCACTCCTTACCATTAATCTTTGTGCCCCGTACCGCTTACCATTATTCTTTATACCTAAGCTATCTTGGCCGTATGCAAGATAAATAAAACGTGCTATAATATAAGTCTGCCCACTATATTCTCACGCCGTAATAATCAATGGATTAGCATAAATACAGAGATAGGTCGAATCCGTATCAGAATAATCGCTTCCGTAATATATCTACAGAAATAGCGTCAGCACCGGCATAACCAGCGCTAGTATAACCGGCGCCAGCATAATCAGCACCAGTATAATCAGCACTAGCATAATCAGCACTAGCTTAATCAACACTAGCTCAATTAGCACCCATATAAACTTAGTCCTATATAAGAAATTTCACGCCAGATATAGTCTTTCCTAATAAAAAATATAGTGTTAGTATAAAAGCGCGGACTAATCTACAAATGATTGTTATCTGTACGGCCATACTATATATGTATATTATTCAAACACAGGGAATAGAGAATAGTATTATATAAGTTCGGCCATTCTAATTACTAAGCTTATTCTAATTACGGAGCCAGTGTAATTACGGAGATGGTCTACACGTGGAGATAAAAGAAAAATGTCCAAATTGCAAATATAAAGCCTGCATAACTTGCAAGGGGGGAATGAAACGGAATATAATATAGGATATAATAAGTTGGACCTATATAAGCGTACCTACTTATAGTTTTATAGCACTGCTAATAGCAGGACAGTATAAATGTTAAAATGTATAAAGTCCTTCTGTTGGGTCTTATAAGTGTTAGTATAATTAGTATTCCCAGTGCTATCTCCAGCGAGGTTAAAGGATACTTTTAGTTAATAATAGTGACGATAGTTCTAGAGGAGTCCTCCACATTCGTTTCCTGCTTATATAAGCAGATTCCCTTTATTTCCATTTTAGTCAGTATCCTTAGCAATCACTTTAACACCATAGATATAGGCCTATATAAGGGCCTATATTCGTTGTAGATAGAACTAGATATATATATTCATTCTTCCCAATATTATCCAGTTTATTAGATGGAAGGAATTGATCTAAGTACCAAGATATTTTTATTGCCAAAGCCCTAAAAACAAGACCTAAGCAGGGATCCCTATAATAGAACTATTCTCAAGTTCGTAAATAGCATAGCAAAAGATTTGTATTAATACTAACTGCGGCCACCTCTAATACTTAGAATTCACCGCCAAAGTAAACCATTATATGCTGTAGCGGCCCCATTTGGCGACCCCAAATTAGGCCTTAACCTTTACCGACCTTTACCACCCACGGCACAGCGAGAACTTAGTGTGTAGGTATGAAATATGTCACAGCAAGTAGCATCTTCTTATATTTAAGGTTCAATATCCCCCTCTATAGGCTTATTAGTATCTTAATCCTCTATTTCTACCACCACTTGCTTATCTGACTTATTACTAAGACTCTTGCCTTAAGCCACTAGGAATAACCCGCACGGTAGAGCTTTTACTATAATACTATAGCAGGCAAGAGAGTGCTAAAACTGCGCTAAGCTGCAAAAGCAGGTTAATATTATGGCTTAGAATGTAAAAGCCTCCTAAGAAATACAAAGTACTATATAATAAGAGAACGAGCAACTCCGGGCCCTATTAGTAATTAATAGCGTCTCTAAGGACTAGATAGAGACCTTTAGTTTATAATATCCATACCAATCTAATAAAGAAACGTTAATGGTTATTCTAAAGATAGGGATAAATTATAGGCACTTTCTTACAACGTATCCAGAGCCTTAATTATCTGCATGGCAATATACCTCAACGACTTCCAACAATTGCTGTGATAATACCACTTTAAAATTTATAAGGGCTAAGCAAGTTACCTAAAATTAGATTCCATTAGACACACAGTTCTAGGATATAGAAGAGCAACTTTAGTCAAATCAGCTTACCCTACTAACGGCTACTAGGACTACTTATAACAGAGAAACTTTAATTAATATCAAACCTACTCCAGAATATCCCAAAGTGGAGCATTAATTACTATATTCTAATTGCTGGGTTGCGAAGACGAAATGCAACAGGAAGTCTCTATATGGTCGCTGTTCGATATACAGCAAAGAGTGTAACTATGCGCAGCTATACGTTTAACGCAGCACCATAGTACCTCTTAAGCAGCGATTGGAAACAAGGGCCTATTAGGCGCTAAGCAGTATCCAAGTGTCTATATATTCTTATTTTGGGTACTGCCACTTTTTAGCTTAGAGTCTGTTTCTAATAATTCTTACTCAGCGGAAAGATAAAGGGCGGGGGTTAGTAAAGGCGAATTTAACATTAATAAGGCGATAAAGCGCTAGCTATAGAAAGCAATAGTATAGCTAAGCTAGGGATTCTTATCAGCTTAGGACTTTGCAATTAGGATAACTTAATCAGAGTTTATTAATTGTAATCCTTTCTATTTCTTTCTTTCTTAGTAGTGGCGAAGAAGGAGGAGCACTTTATCCTTACTTTTCTAAGAAATAGCACTTGTTATATGCGTAAATATATATGCAGACTTGCAAGTTAGGCATACCACAGTAACTACACAAACGGTTTTGCATAATATTTGCCATTGGTTATATCTAAGATATCCCAAATTACAACATCGAAAAACATTTATTTAATTTTATAGCTATAGGTTTAGGACTAAAATACCTAAAAGCGCTCTTCTTTAGAAAATAATATATGTTAAGGTAATCTAGTTACCCTATTTACCCTCCCCTATTCTTCCCTAAGCCCCACGTCCCTAACCGTATCTTGAACCGTATTCTAAAGCCGATGCTTTTACTAACAGCATATAATTAGAAACAGGACCAGTGCTATTAAAATAATGGCGGTAATTACAGTAATCCCCGCGGCGACTATACCGCTTATGCTACTAGGGTGGGGGAAATTAGAAATACTAGGACTCTTTTTATCTATATCTACTCTATCAGCTTATGTTGCTAGCTTTATTATAGGGTTACTTACTAAGATAAGAGCTTTTAGAATCTTATAGAGATTTTTTTTAAGCGCAGTATTAACCTTTACAAGTTTTTATAAGGAAGATTAAGTTTATGGTTAGTATAACATATATTGCGATCCCCGGCAGCTAGCAATTACACCTTTTAACTACACACTATCCCTAATAGACCGTTGAAGTTGAAACTCAAAATCAGAAAATTATTTTAATATTTCTATTTAGTCTTTTTAATTTCCTATTTTATAATTTAAGTTTTATGTTCCCATTTCTTGCTTCCTATTTCTTACTTCCCGTTTCCTGTTTCCCATTTCCCGTTTTAGGTTTCTAAGATTAGTAATACTAGATATAGAACAAATCGCTACTAAAAACATCGTTTTATAGCATTTAAGAATATAAAATCATGTTCTCCTACCTTTACACCAGAAACAAAACGCAAAAATGTTCTATCTCCTTTAAGTTTCTCCTTTAATCTATCTTCTCTGTCTCTTACGCTGGTGTTTTGCTTATACTTGGGTAGAGCGGACATTAATTTTAGATAATTATAGCGTTCTAGAAGGATCTTCCGGTTTCCCTTAAGGAAATAGTAAACTATACTGCACGCTAGAAGCATTAGCCTTGCTAACACTAATTTTAAGTTCTCCACACCTCGCCTTTCTTTAATGGAGATGCCTGTATAAACTATCTCCTACCTCTTAATAGCCGTAATGGTGATGCTCTCCTACCTATAGACCCTATATGCAAACAAACTCAGATAAATTATAACCAAACATTAGGGAGTCCTATATTATCTACACTAACAGAAGATACTATACTGCTAATATATTAAGAAAATGGCTATATTACCCTACTAAATTAAACCCCAGGCAAGGCCTCTTCTGGAGAAGTTTCTATTTATAGAATAGCAGTTCCTTCTCCTTTTAACTCACTACTAGCAATTTATTAGGTGTGGAATAGTAACAGAACTAAGGGGGATGGTTATAGGCGCCTTCTTATATAAGCACCTTTTAATAATGGCAGCTGCTATTAGATAAACAGCGGTCCCAAGTCTCTCCGCCGTTAGAACCTACCGCGGCGACAACATAAGGACTTTAAGGGTGACAATTTGTGGTATAGCACTTAAGTCAAGCTGCCCCAGGACCTTGTTCATGGTAGTATATATACACTATACTGGGTTTAGAATTGGCCTACGTCGCTAAATCTACCAGTTTTGCCGAATGGAAAGCAGGAGATATACACAACTTGCGTAAATATTTAGATAATATAATACGTCTTAAATGCTGGTTTATTTACAATAGCTGCTAGAAGCATAAGGAAGAATTAAGATTAAATACGCTAACAGATTATCACCGTCTTGTTTAAGCATTTATTATATATTTACTGCGTTAATTTCAGAATCTAGTTATCTAAAAATTGTTTCAAATCTGCATCCTAAGCCATAGATTAAACGTTTATTCGCAAATTTTATCTAAAACATAAGCAGTGCTTTTAGGAGTTAGGTCCTTCTAAATATCCTTTAAAACACACGCTTTATTATTAATTAATATCCATTAGGAGTAATAGCTAATAATACTTAAGCTAATATTTAAAATAGTTAAGGCCATTAAACTAATTTATTAAACGGTTAGATCAAGAATAAGAACTCTGCTACATTAAACATGGCTCTAGAGCCTCTATATATATATTAAAAAGTTGTAATTAGCTTCGTGGATCTACAATATATTTAGTTAATCAGTTAGAGCTTTATATGTTAGTCGTTTAATTAAGAACTAATGCGACGTCTAAAGTTTCGCAGGTTAATATACCCCCTAACTACACAGAACCTTCTAAGTTGTTATAAAAAATGTACAAAAAGTCGCGATATCAATTTAGTGTGGAGTTAAATATACCCCAAGAACTCTCCTTAATCAAACATTACCCAGATTTAATCCTTTCCTTAATATTAACCAGATTTAATTAGCAAACAAACACCTTATTCTTTTAATGCGGTAGAGCTTTCGTTAAACCGTCCGCAGCTATGCTAGATATAGGCGTCCAATTGACCTTAATTCTTCCTGTCGATCGTAAGATTAAGAGATAAAAAATTATTAACTCTATCTATTAAACATGGTTCTAGGGCCTCTATATATACATAAGGAAGGTGCAAGGAACAGAAACAGGTAGTAAGTTATAGGGTAGTAAGCAGCAGGGTAGTAGGTTATAGGGTAGTAGGTAATAAAGATAGTAGTAAAATGGTAGTAAGCAAACCTAATTTAGGTTAACACTTCCTCCCCTAAGCTTCTCCACTAGCTCCTCCCTAAGGGCCCTCGGCTTAAGTTTGTGATATTTAAGGGTTAACTAATTACTATACCAACCATAATAGGCGTACGTCTATCAATCGCCATAGTATAGTAAGTTGTTCTTATTATCCTAAAAGACTCCATATTTATTAAACTTTTGAAGACAGACTAGGCTTGTATAAAAGTTCAATATATACGCTGCATTCTTGAGCTAGATTCTCCTAGTTCCGTCCAGTGTCCAAATTGTAATTTTAGCAGTTTTAAAGTCCTTAATTAGATCTAGGCCCGTTCCGGCGTATATAAAGTTATTGCTTAGCTAGAGCTCGTTAACGAATCTCGATCGATTGTTAATAGCGTATATAGTGGTTCCAGAATTAAGGATAACACTATTACAGAGTAAATAACCAGGGAGTGTTCTAGCATCTCCCTTTTCTGTTATAAAATCATACTCTAATATAAGGTTAGTTTGTAACTAGTAAAGATATAAGAGAGTCTAACCATCTGCTTTTATTAACTCTAGTACTAGAGGATATTCTAGTAGAGCTAATCTAAGGCTTATAAGGGCTCTTAAAGCATTGTCCTCTTTCTTCTACTTCTATGCCATGGTGATTCGCTCTAATACTTGTTCTAGCCTCTCTGTAGCAAGTTTCGTGCGTTTAATGACTTTATTGTTTCCATTAAGCCTCCTCTTAATTATTTTAAGTTTATACTAAGTTTGCAGCTAAAAGTCTTAAAACTGTAACTTAGTTCTTAACTACTCATCTTATAAAGATATAATAGTGACACAATCTCTAACAAGCTCTTCTTTAAGCGTATAAGTGCAGAGACACATCTAATAGCGATACACATTAGGTTCAATAATAGGTTTAGGAAGGCTTAGGGTATAATCCATATTAGCTGCGACTTAAGTAAGGCAAATAGTGTTAATAAAGGGAGAATTTATAAAATCCTTGTTTATCTAAGACAAATATAGCTAATCTATACGAGTTACTCTTAAGTATGGGGAGGTTCTAAGGCAAAGAAATTCTAGCTTTTAATTAATTTTAAATAGAACTATGCCATACATAGCGGCTAATAGTGACCGATTTCTAATAATATTGCATTTATTTACAGGCTCGAATTGAAAAATATATCACTTAATTAGCATGTCCAACTATGGCTTCCACTAGGCTAGAATCCTTATAACAATGCAGCTTAATTACCCCTAGCGTTTCAAATGCTTAGATTATGCCTCTTTAGCGCCAGAATCTGGGGTCTCTATATCCCTTCCCTACTTTATAGTCTTAGGCGCTTAAAATATATAATAATATGCAAGTAGCATATAACCTCCTTATTCAGCTACAGCGTAGACTGTAAGGCACGCTAAGATAGCCACTAATGTTATATTAAATGGCGTTCCCTTCTAATCCTACTTGCCGGCCGAAGCAACCTTTAAACTCGCTAATAGGATATATTTTAACCAAACTATATAACCAGTTATAAATAATAACATTATTAGTCTTTATTCAAAGCGCTAGTAGCGCTATTTATTCCTTACTAACCTTCCATTTTCGTTACTTAAGCTATGGCTTAAGTATTTTTAGTATACTCTAGACCCGCTAGTGTTTAACACTAGGTAATTTACTAGAGTTAAACCTTACACTCTCTATTAGTAGGATTCAGCGGCGTTACTATAAAGAGGTACTGGGAGGTTTACCCTAGACTATATATTAGTTAGGGCTTTGAACTACTAGAAGACTTGTTCAAATATTATAATATAAGTTATCTTAATGGACCTATTTTTTAAATTAAGGGGTTGGGGCAAGGCGGGGAATAAATAATTTCCCTAGTATTATAGAAACAGAGGAGTAGTTACTAAATAATTAATTCCATTCCCGCAGGGGTAAAAAGCCCTTATAGTAGCTTCGTAGTGGGTTGCAAACGCCAAGCCTAGCCCCTAAGCCCAACTATCCCGCCTAGGAAAGTGGCGTCTGTGGGCTTGTAGCCCGCATAGGCTACGTAATTGCGTAATTGTTAGTCAATACAGGGCATACGCAAGCAGGGGAAAAAAGTCCATGCGCTAAAACAAGCCGTGCGCGATAAATTTCCGTGCGGGTAAGTAGACCACACGGGCTCTAAGTTAATACGGGGTATACGCTAGTAGGGGAAAGAAGTCCATACGCTAAAACAAGCCATACGCGACAAATTTCTGTATAGGTAAGTAGACCACGCGGGCTTTAAGCCTATAAAGGGCGCGAACATGTTAGCGCGATTACTAATATAGGAAATAAGCCCGTAAGGGAACAAGCCTATGTATTAAAAAAAGCCATATATAATAAGAGCCCCTACGGGAAACTACCTATTAATTCGCTTAACTAATAACTAAAAACCTAAATCCTAACTAGAAACTTAAAATGGAAAACTAATTTTAGCTAAAGTCTAAAACTAGGTAAGGATTAGCAAAGTAGAAATTAGAGACCCAAAATCATATTTTAGGTAAATAAAACGCTATTACTTTTCGTTTTTTTTATAAAAAAAACAATATATAAAACTTGTCGCTTTCTGCGTTTATATAAACAGTACTATAGCTATAGGGTCCACCATATACGGTTTGAAATAGACACAACTAACTTATTACAGCATAAAGATAGTCTTGACAGAGAAGGCAAGTACTATAGAAAAGTAAGGTTAATATACTTATTAAATAAATTGCAGTTATACGCTCTTTGCGCATAAAAGTCCGGAAGCTTTGTAATATAGAGTAATAGCATCACAATCATGTCATAAAAAGCTTAGATGCGATTAAAAGACAGCTATATTCTGGCCGAAAATAGGAAGATAGGGGCAACGGAGAAAGTACTTCTATTAATAGTAACAGTTATACCTCCAATAGTCTTCCATATCTGACTAATTATATAGCATCGGAACCCTTAATAGAGGGTAAGGCGATTTTCAAGTTACTTATAAAAGGGATTAGCAGATATGTTTTTTAAGCCCTAATTTAGGAAGCTTCTTTAAAGAAAAAGGGTAGTAATTAGAAAACTATTCTAGTAAGTGCAGGCATAAAGTAGGTGCTAAGAAAGTACTAATAGTAGATATATAAAAACAAAAACGACCTTAACACTATAAAGGAGAAGCTGTTTCCGTATAAAGAGCCCTATAGACCTGGCATACCGGATAAGTTCCCATATAATAGATCCTACAGGCCTAAAGAACTTAAGAAATTCCCATAAGAGAAGCCCCATAAATTTGGCTATAAGTAGAAGCCCTATTACACTTCCTCCTAACCCTTTCCCACTATACTAGTAGAGGTACACAATCCCACTTAGCAGATTGCAATAGATAGAATAAGCGCTAAAGAGTATATACTAGACATTATTCTTTAACTCTTTAATATATAAATCTATAAGCCCACTAACCTTGAACACGACTGGCACTTGCTTAGAATATAAGTATTTAAGCTTAGAAAGAAACTTATATAGTTTAAGGTTATTATTATATATTAGCTATCCTTTATCAGTAATACGGCGAATAAAATCTTCTGCCCATATTAAGAGACTTAAGAGATTATTATAAATTGTATAGAGCTCGGAAGAGGTCAAGCTAAGAGAGACAAAAGCGTGGATTTCAGAACATAGACAGACCACTAGGCGTTCTATAAGCGTTCTATAATTTCTTATTAAATTTCTACTTTATTCTTCCGTATAGCATTGCACTTATAGAGTCTTGCCTACTAAATTATGCCAAATCCCAAGTTCTCCATCGTTACTTAATAATCCGTCATTATCACCCCGGTTTAGTTCATCAATATTAGTAGTATTGGTTTGCCCTTCTACTAGGTCACTCCAGCGTAGTCCTTTAATAGTATAGCTAGAAGTCCGTAGTTTATCACCATTATTCTAAACCACCATCTCTTTATTACTATCTTTATTACTATTCTCTCCCTATTCTTAATCATTATTACTAGAGAATTTAGTGGCAAGTTAATTACAAGGTAGGAAATATATAAAGCTGGGGTAGCTAGGGTATCTAGGGTATATATAGATTGTCTCCTAAGCTCTTTCTACAGGCCTATAAGAATTATTAGTAATCCGATTTAGGTTTATCTAAGGCATTATATATAATAGGACTTATTTAACGAGTATAGAAAAGAACTATATTTCAGCAAGGCTTAGTATCTGGGGAAAAGGTAGCTTAATCTAAGGACATTTAGAGGCAAGGCAAATGCCACCTTTATAATATTTCCTTTACTGCTTAGCTGAGCTAAGACCAAGTTTAGAAAGGGAGATTAATATTACCTAAACAAGGCGAAGTATATTAGCGGCCCCTTTACCCTAAAGCTGGCGCATAATATCTATTAGCTATAATTACTCCTTACTTAGTATACTTCTATGCCTAAAAGCGTAAGCTGCTAGACTAAATCTAACGGTGGCTATTTAGGTTAAAGAAGGCATTGCTAGGGATCTAGCTTTATAAGCAGTGCTTAGCTGTCATTGCTTATTAGATTATAAGTAGTCTCAATACTCTAGCTCTTATTAGCATTGATATAAAGAAGCTTACATAAACACCGCACGCTTTGGTGGCTAAAGAAGTTTACATAAATTTGTTAACCGGAATTATATAAGTTACTCCAAGATTGATATTTCTACCTAAATCCATATAACGTGGGTGAAAGCAATGCCACTTTCTAAGCGCTGTGCTACGGTTTCTAAGGCATACAGTATAAATAAGGAATTAGGAGATAAAGCCGCGGCGTATTTAGCTAGCTCTGCTATAACTAAAAAGAAGTTTAGGAATATAGTTCCCACTCTATCTAGAACCAGATAAGGGACTCTACGTACTAGTATTTAGGGGTAGCCCTAACAGTTAATTATTATTTAGAGCTTATAATCCGGCCAAGCCAAGTTTTACACTTAGAATTAAACAGGGGATTTATTTAATATTATAAGAAGGGGCTTAGACACTAGATGCTGGTAGAGGCATTAGCCCCCCAAATACCTAGAAGCCATAGGCGGTAAAGAGATTATCCTACAACTATTAATATAACTTAGTGTTGCGGCGAAGCAGCTTACGTGGTTTAATATTTTTAGATTAGAGCTATACTTCTAGCATTAGTCCTACAAGGGTATAAAGGGCGCATTATACAGTTCTTTTACTCTACAGCACTTATAATTCTTAATTCTTTTATACTGGCCCTAAGCTCTTGCCAGCCATACTTCCTCCAGTTAAGGACCACTTATAGCCGTCCAATTCCAAACAGGTAGGAATACCATCTTTACCTACCCAAACATCCGGAACGGAAATTTTGCATCCCTATAACACCTAAGAGTATAAGGATGTGTATATCTTAGGAACAGACTATACGGAAAGCCATAGTAAGGCTAGCCCTATATTTCAAGTTTAGCTTATCAATCTTCTTACCTAATAATAGACTCGTCTAACCCGGCAAATATAGTCGCTAGTATTAAGCACGTTTCTCTAATACCTCCTAGTAAGGTAGCCGGATAATCATAAACCTTTTAATTATACTAACAGCTAAGCAGGTAGCAATAAAGCCCACTTTGCGGATATTTCTAATAATAGCTTAAATTATAAAAGCGAAGACGAACAGCCTACTAGATTCCTAAGAAGACCAAACCAAATTTTAAAAAGCGTAACCAAAAACAGTACACTTAAATACTAGGTAGAGTAAAAGCTTAGGCTAACAAGCATTAGAGCCGCGGAGAGAAATAAAAATTTAAGGTATTACTTGGTCCACATTATAGATGGAGTAGTAGTATTATGCTAAAAGCCTATTAAGGAGCCTATAACCAACCTAATATCTTATAAACTTCGATCTTATTATAAAAGGAACCTTAGCAAGTTTATTAAGCATATTATAAGGTTCTAAGAGCTCAGAGAGGCACTTAAGAAAAAAGACAGAAATACACTTATAGCTTTAGTAGATAAGAGTGGAATATAGAAGGGACTTAGATCAACCCCACAAAACGCCATTAATAAAAGTAGTAAAAAGGGGATCGATAGCGAGTCTTTAAAAATAAAAGAGAAGCAAAGTTCATCCCTAAATAGATAGCGTATAGTGGACTCAGGCCTAAATAGTTTAGGAACAGAACTTTCTCCTATAGTACTTTAACAGTTTCTAAACAATTGCTAAGTATTTCTAGTTACTATTAGGCAATTTAATTATTTCCTATATATAACACGTTTTAGTCTTATCTAGCCTACCGTTTCTTAGGAATATCTCATCATTACTAATTTACTTACAGCTATCTCTTCTAGCTGGAATCTAGTATTAAAAATGTATATATCTTACTAGCATAAGCGCACCGCCTTCCTCACTACGCTTTTAAAAGTGGGAGTCCCGCAAACTACAGCAATATTAGTAGAGGAGAAACCCCCACAAATAGGCACACTTATTAGAGATTGCTATATTACCAGCCTCTGCTAACTATTCATTTTTAACATACTAGGGCAGATCTAACGATCTATCCATCCTAAATAAGCGATTGCGCGCTGGCGGCAATATCATCTAAAGGTTAGCTATTGACCCTTACGTTGCGTTCAAAACAAAGAAAGCGACGGTAAAAATCCCCTAGCTATCTATTTTAAGCAAGAGACATAGGAACTGGCTAGCCTAGGCCTCTTAATCTATTAAGGAAGGTTAGAAGTAACCTAGGTAAGGCATTAAAGTTTTACCTAATATCTCTAAGAACCACACTAATAAAAGTCTATATACGCGAGCGCTACGATCTTTATAAGCTTTAAGGAGGTGCTTAGCTAAGAGCAGATAAGCAGCAATCCCAACTCTACTTATAATAAAAAGAACTTTATCAAACTCATCCAAACTCTATATTTAACTATATAGGCCATCAACAATTGCAGATAACTGGCTTGGCATTATCATTAGTGTATTACTAAAACCTTTACACTTTTATATTAAGAGGGTAATAGAGTCTTGCGAATACCATGCAATTAAATATAGATAAGCTTAAAAAAAACCACCAGAGTAGCGAGCGATGCCTAGTAATATAAGATATACGTATTCCCTAGGCATAACTTTCTACGGTTTTTTAAAAATAATCAACACCTATATGGCCTGCACAGAGTCTAACTAATATAGAAAACTTTTCACAGTAACTTTATTAGCTGGACCAGACCCGCAGTTTTAAAAGCATAAACGGATAAGCCAGATTATATAATAAATAAGCTATAACACAGAGCTGATTAAGAGACAAATTACTAATAGAGTCTTCCTCAACCTAATATAAACCTATAGCATACCTATAAGCGCAATCGCGGAGACCAAGTGTAATTTAAGGAATACTTCGTACATATAGCGCCGGAGATATAATACAGACAGTCCACCAAGTAATGCAACAATGGAAATAAGCTAGTATTCTTTCAGTACAAGAGTAAGTATAGTATAGAGTAACAAACTAATATTTCCTAAGTGGAACCGGGAACTACTAAGAAGTTAATAAAACTATACATAAGACCTTAAATTACGCAAACGCGGCCTACCCAGTGGTAGAGTAGGCCGTATTGGCTCAGATTTAGATAAAGGACTTTATCACTAATTAGACTAGTCCTGCCACCAAGATATAACGGGACCATATTAATAACAAAAAGAGAGCCATAACGTTTCGCTAATTTAGCGCGGCCTGAAATTCCAAGAGTATAGACGATAATGTTCGCTGTAATATAAAGAAGAATGAGAATCGCTGCAAGTACGCTTATATTAGAGCTTCCTTTTTAGCGCTTAATAACTAACGTATAATTAAGTCTTTTATAAAGAAAAGAGAAGATTAACTTACGGGTAGGTGCATTAATTAGCTATAAAAGCTTCTATAAAGTAAATGCTCCAAATGCGGCTCCAAGGAAGATAAGGAAGATTATAATTATTTACATAATAGTGTTCTATAATGCTGAACATCCTAAGCAAGATATACGTTATATACTAATACCTAGATATGTACTTTACTTACGTAATTTAGCCCAAGCAAATAGTTTTAAAATATATAAAGACGGATTTTGAAATCCAGAAACCATTTTTAGGGAAGGCGGGGTTTGCGAATTAGTAATTACAATTTTATAATTAATCTTAAATCTAGTATTTAAGATCCCTAATCCCTAATCCCTAATCCTTAAAATCTGATCTTAACTTACTTAGTATCCAGCTTCGCCTTCTTTTTTTAGCATATATACCTTCTAACTAGCCGCTCACTAGTTTTAACGCCAAAGCCCTAGCATTAATTCCTTCTAACGCGCGTAAATAAGGGGGCTATATCTAGAGTACGCCACTTAGGTGCATCTAACGGACGTCCATTATCTCACTCCCTTCTCATTAGCATTAGGGGAGAATAAGGTATAGCTAAGAAGGAAAGTATTACCAGTATATATAAGCCTCCAGACAGGTGAATTTGTGGTATATACATTAAGAGCTTATATCTAACAGTTAGCATAAGCTAATAGGCAGCGAGAGTATAATTAAAATCTTAATTAACTGCCGTAGCTAATTAGAGCAAAAGTTCAAAAGCTATAAAACTGGTGTTCATTAGACACGGCTTCTATAGAGGAACAATTAACTATAGGACATTCTCTATAGACCCTTTAACTGGTCCTTACGCGTACAAGCTATAACATCCCCTAACTCCATAGGCAGATCCACAAGACTGGAATATATAATCTTAAAAAGCTTAGTATTAGTAGTAAAAGCTAAATTCAGCAGTATATAAATATCTACCATTCTCCTTATATGTTTATCCGCTAACTTTACATTAACTTATTAACATTTAACTACTACCAAGATTTAAGCTTTACGTATTTTTTCCTCTCTACCCTTAGCCGTTCCCGCCACAATATCTATAGTGCAAAATTTTTTTAAACGCCGCAAAGAAGGAATTAATAGGAAATGTTATAAGCTTGTAAAAAGAGTCCCTAACACTAGACTTGCCCTTATTATCAAAAGAAATAAAGTCAAGTACGTTTTCCATTTCCACCCTAATGAGAACTGGCCTAAATTCATAGAAGAGATAGTTAGTTTCCTTTAAGTTTTTGCTAGAATATATCTTGCTAACCAAAGTTTACAGCAACGCTGTAATCTACGGAACTACTACCTAGTTAACTACTAAACTGTTAATAAGTTTTAAGAAGCTAGAGGGCTCCTTATTAGAGATATAATAGTAGCCCACCCAGTAATAACAACGTTGTAAACCCAAACCTCCTTTAATCCAAGCTTTGACGGCGGTTAGATTGGCTTTAATAGGCTTAATAAAGGTATATAGACTCCTAGGTTCACCAAGAATATACTTAACTAACCCCTTAATAACTTTCCCATTAGCTCTTATAATAGGGGCAATAACGTTATAAGAGATAACTAGGATCCTAACCAGAAACTAGACAAAGACTTCTTAGATAATAATAATAATAATAAGGACTTCCCCTATCTTGCGCCTATTAGAGAAGAGGATAAGCAATTCCAAGACATGTCTAACCAGCTGCTATCTATCCACGCCCTTTAACCCGGTACCAGACAGTTAAGCTATAGAGTTAAAAAGAGGCATTACGCTACTATAGCCAATTAAAACTAACCTTAGAACATGACCCAGGCTCAAATAGCTAGGGCAGCTTAAGGCATAGCTATGCAATAAAGGGCAAGTCCGCCTAACTTAAATAGGTCTTTCTCTGCTAGGTTATATCCCACTAGCAGATTTATTAAAAACGCGTAGCATAGCAGTCGCTCTCCTAGCCGTTAGAATAGAGTTCACGCTAAGTCCGCATCACTAATACGGCACGTAAATAATGGATTGAACAGAACCTAGTTATTTAATTTACTTTAGATAGCACCGCTACCTCCAACCTTTAAACCCAGCTCTCGTACCCAGCAGTTTTATTTTGAATAATAGATAGTTATATATGATTAAGTAGGGTCTTTAGTACATTTATATTATACTAATTCGTTAAAGTTAAACTGTTGCAATTTAAGATTAGATGTCAGCGACCAGTAAAGGACCGTTAGGTTCTAGGTAACTATTACAATACTTTAGTATTAGAATTCTATATCATCTCTAAGATGGCTAAGGACTAGGTAGCTCTTTTATTTTATTTTAGATAATTTAATTATTATTACTAGGTTAGCTATCTACTTTTGTTCTCTACAGTCTTTTATTTTAATGCTATTTTATATTTGTTTCCTATTTACATTTCATTATTATCTTTAGTGTTAGGTAACTGTAGCCGTCCTTTATTCTAGTTTCCACTAATACTAACATTACTGTTTGGGTCATTAAGCTCTATTAATAGTCCTAAAGTATTATATATAAAGCCGCCCTACGGCAGTGGCAGTAGTAGCAGCAGTAGCAACGCTTACGGCTTTCTGGTTTTGGCTATAGCCCTTTCTTTTAAAGCCTTATTCTACTTTTTATTAATATTAATATTGGTCTAACTTTCCTAAATAGCGCTTTCGTTAGCAGCAGTAGTAGACGCTATAGGGAGCGCCTTGCAAACCTAGAAATCTAAGTCCTTTATTAAGTTCTTTAGACCTAATTCCCACTCCATCTGTCCTGGTAAAGGCATAATCTCCCAATCTAGGAATATTAACTTCCGTTGTTTCCTACGTGCGATTAGACAACGGTCCGACTCGTTAACAACCTCCTCCGCATCCTTATCTATATTTCTTGCTAGCGCCAAGCGACGTTTCTTCGCCATTTTAGTAACACTATTTGCAAACGTCCCTATATCCACCAATTCCCCGAAATAGCAACCACTATTCTTAAGGCAGAGATCCTCAAGATTTGTGGTCTAGGTCTTAAGCGTAACTAGCTAAAGAATACTAAAGCAGCTGGTATATATATCTCCTGCGCATTCTATGCACCATTATATAAATTTGGCTATGTATTCCTTATCCTTTAGAATATCTATCTAACAGTACCTAAAACTATAAACGAGTCAAATCAAGAAAACTAAGATATACTTACCGCCCTTAGACTTTATCTGCCTGATCTCTCTAATATCTACAAGCTGGGCAGTAGCGCTCTCTCTCCACAGTAAACCAGATTTACGTAAAACAACGTTATTATTAGTCTCTTTGGTGACGGTGCAATATCGCCAAGTTCTCTCCTAACCAGCTTATACTCCCAGAGTGCGGCTTACGGCTTCGAGAGTTTCCTAATACGTAGCAGCTTAAAGTTCTTCCTTTTAGTATATAAGGTTATTAATCATTTAGACCTGCTAGGAGCCCATAAGTTCTCTACTCTTTAGCTAGGCTTAGGTTTTCTTAAGTTTAGATTCAAGGTTAATAATTTTATATTACAACATTTTTGCTTTATCCGCCTCAAGGTTAGGATTCGGCAGTTAAACCGTTTGGTTATAAAGTTGCTATACTTCGGTCTATAACTAGGCTAGCCTATTCGTTAATTAAGTAATTTATTTATCTTTAGCACGGTTTTATACAGTTAGCAAACTAGCCTAAACCTCTCTATTTGGGGATTAAATAGTAGTTTAGACACTAAAATCCTGCATTTATACTCTTCTTATTTAAAGCTTAGATATTAATTCATTATTCTCTCTTTTCTAGGCTACAAGTTAGGCTTATAGTCCGCCATTTTCTACTTTAAAACTTGCTCTAAGTTGATTTATTTTAGCCTCTAGCTAGGCTTGCATGTTCCTTAATAGAGTAATCTATTCATCTCTAGCACGGTCCTATTCGGTTAATAGATTAACTTAAACTTCTATATCCTAGGATTAAATAGTTTGGACACTTACTTTATTTTTTTAGAGCTTAGAGGTTAATTTATCTTTTTCTATTTTCTAGGTTGCTAGCTGGACCTACAGCTTAGAATTTTCTGCTTCAAGGTATACAGTCTGCTTAATATATCCCTCTCTTTACTTCGCTAATTCTGCGCTTAAAGCTTCTTTATATTTTGTCATTGACTCTATTCTTCCCTATAGAAGGGAAATGGTCTCTTGCAGGTTTAGCGCACCAAATTCTTCATTAGAGTAATAACTTATAAAATCATCAATATCGGCAGAATCCTCAAGTTCATCAATCCAAAGTTGCTGATTTTGAATTTTTATCTCCACTTTTCCTAATTTAGCCTTTTCTCGTTAGGCATCTTGTACTGCGTTTTAATAGAGTCTTTTAAGATCTCTAACCTTGTTTTATAACTACTGGTTCTTATCTCTCTTTATAGTTAAGTTCTGTTTATGCTATCTTCTTATATCTCCCTTAGAATCTCTCTCTTCCTACAACTCTCCTTTTAGGCTTTTAATCTCAGCACGTAACTAACGCTTAATATTCTCAAGCCGTTCCACCTTTTAGGCCAACAAGTCTCTTTGTAATATAGCTAGAGGAGCTCTAGGGACATAGTTAGCGTCAATATGCCTATAGAAAGAAGTCAACGTCTCTAGGAAATCAAACTTTGAATTATTAGTAAGTATTCAGATTTTAATATCCAACGCCTTACCTATTAGGTACTACTTTTGAGAAAGCTATAACACAAGTCACGCTTAACATAAAATAAGGTTATTTCAGTGCCTTAAACACAGTCTGTAAAGAAGATCAATGGAACAAACAAGGAGGACTAATCCTTAACATAGTCATCCTTAAAAGGTCGGCCACAGCGACAATTGCTAAGTAACTTTGCCTTAGAGGTAAACTAAGGAAGCTATTATTCTCCATAGGAATGCTTTATTAACTTTAGCACTTGCGTAACCTAAGATATAGGTCTACTAATATCATCCCCATAACTAGGCTTTGCTTGCTTAAGAAAATAGATAGTAAGTTCCCTATTAGGATCCTACTTCTGCAGTTCAAGGGCCTAATCTATACAAAAACCTTAAATAACGGTAAGATTTCCTAGTTTATGCCAAAGAGCTAGATTTAGCTCTTTAACAACAGGTTTTTATTTACCTTACTCCTTTTTAGGAGCCATATATATTATCTCGGGAAAATAACGCATGTAAAATGCCTATAGTGTAATGTAACCCAACTATCTGTCCCCCTTAAATGTTATTAGGGATAGTGGTGTTATCTAGTCTTCTAGATATTCGACATTAAGATTTTCGGGACGAAAATAGACAGCTAAAAAGCCACGCCAGATAATACCATTTTGTTTAGAGCCCAGGAGTTGTTTAAAGATAGTACAGCAAGGTTTAAAATACTTTAAATTTTTAAAATAACTACGTAGAGTAGGAATTAAGCAAGAAATTGACAAAATATTCTCAAGAAGCGCTTCTCTCTTATAGGAGTCTATAATGGTAGGAAATATTGTTTTTAATTACATCCAACTTTTAATAGAAATCCAGTCTCTTTTAGAGATAGTAGGTACGCAAAGCTCCAGTTTCTATACTATAAGGGCATTAACAGCAGAATATAAGATGTTTAAAGTTTCATAGGGTAGAATAGTTATATAGGGTAGAACAGTTTTACGGCCTAAAATTTAATTCCACTTAATTAAAATATACTTAAGATAATTAAGGATCTCCTAAATATATATAAGTAAGAGTATACCCATATAGTTTAGAAGCATACCTCGTCACATTTTAAACCTAAAAAACGATGTAGAGTGCCTAGCTAAATTAGGTAAAAGAGTTCTAGTATATTATTAAGTGCGTAAAATATATCTTAAAAACGCTTGTTCTTTAATAGCTACCGTAAATCTTTCTCTTTTGTGGATATGAGCCGACTCTACTATCGGTTCTCCAATTCATTATCGTTTTTTTAACAATAATATAAGATCTTATAAAATATTTCTCTATCTAAAAAGGGCTGCTCGTTTCCAAAGGCCTCTATAATATTTATTAAAGCGTTTAAAGAGAGTTTTGGAAATCGCATTAGACACTTAAGGGGGTATAAATATTAAAACTTACGTTTAGAGTAAAGCTTAACAGTCCACCATTGATTATTTAGATCCAGAATTTGCTTAGTAGCACAGATATAGTATAATCTATTAAGGCAATCAACTTGGGCTATAGAAAGGTAGGGAATCTTTATAGTATCTTCCTTCTAATAAAGTATATTCTTGTTAATACTGGAGACCTTAAGGGCATCTACAAGTGCATCATTATCTATAATAGCCTTAATAAAATGTTCTTTGGTTAACCGGTCGCAACTAGTTCTCTTAAAAACTTTTTTTAGGACTATGACCTTTTTTTTAGACGGCCTACAATGATATTTGCGCGCCAAAGAATACTTAAAATTGAGTGCTTTAAGGTCAACCTTTACAACCCCTCTAAAACACTGCGCTTTAATAGCTGTAAAGTCTTTATCTAGCGTATCTATTACCATTGCCTCTTCTTCTAAGTGCAGTACGAGCTGCAAAAAATCTTAAAAGTAGTTATGATATAAGCCTAGTTTATAAGAGGGAAGATTAGAAGAGGGTAAAACGTTATCTACCACCCTAAAAACCCGCGTATATTTAAAAGTAGGAAAGATTTAGGATTTAAGATCCCAGAATTCGGTTTCTTAAATCTAGATTTCAATTTTTCCAATCTAGGATTGCTAAACTGGGTTCCGAATTCATTTTCTAGAAAATCGACTAAGCACTACCTCTAATAGTGTGTTAATTCTCCTACATTTAAGGCGTAGTTCATTAGACTATGCTAGGAAGCGGCTATAGAGAGTAGCTTATACGCCAAAATATAAGACAACTAGTTAATAGTTTGCCAAGCTAAGTGGTACCGCGCGCATATCTTTTAAATTCCCCAGCCCTTATTAATAGCCGCTACTAGCAGAGCACTTGTTCCTATTAGAATAACACAAATACTGGAACCCATCTCTATTTCGGTATATATATCCTACTATACCTTTCCCATATTATTATTATTGCAATAAAGCATCTCCAAGACTAAGAGTATGGTAAGAGAGTATATTGTTTCACATCTTATAACCAAATCCTATGCTTATTAGGCAATAGGTTAAATATCTTTAAAGTATCCTAGTGACACCTAAAGGGATGCGGGCTTGTTAGAACTAGAAGACTCTAACTATAATCCTAAGTCTAGCTCTAAAGAGAAAACTAGCATTTTAGAGGATGCTATAGAGCCCCACACATACCAATTAAAAAAGAATGCGAATAAGCCAAAGCCGAAGAAGAGGTTTAACTGTATAGTTAAGGGGTGCAGGTCCAATTTTACTAAGTAGTTATCCCTCTTAAGACATATCCAGGATATAGTAAGGGCGGAATCGCTAAGTATAGTCTATATTACCTACCTCCACCAGTTAAAAACTGAACTCTATAAATCTTACAGAGAGGACTTTAAACCCCTAAAGCTACTTAATTAATACCGCAGAGTAAAACACCTAAACCTATAGAAGGAATTAACGGGAATAAAGCCTTGGCTAGTAAAGCCTTAGCTAGTAAAGCCTTAGCCAGCAAAGATTTAACTAGCAAAGCCTTAACCAACAAAGCCTTAACTAGCAAAGCCTTAACCAGTAAAGACTTAGTCATTAAGATATACATATCTAAAACAATTCAGCCTTTTATTTACTAATATCACCTTGCTAATTAGCAACACCTACTCTATTCTTATCCTCTATTTAGCAAAAGCATTAACCAAGCCTATCAACTACCCTAGACGGTTGCGCCACTTATACTAGCGATTAAGCCTATAACATCGCTCCACAAGAGCTCTGCGACCTAGCCTTAATACTATACAGTAGTCAATACGATTAAACGACAACTCTTAATTACACTTAAGGCGACTAGAGCCTAAATAGTCTTAATATAGGCACTTAAGTTGCAAAACGCCCAAAATACAATAATAATCGTAAGTAGATTACTAATATATGATATGCTATAGCTAACTTAATAGTACCCTATAAATCCCTACCAATTTAAGATACTCTAACCCGGAAATACTTAAATCTAGAGGCACTAAATACACCTGCTTTCCTAACAGATAATCAACCTGCCGCTCACCTAGGGGGACTCAGTCAAGATACTTAGGTTATCCTCAATACAGATATTCAAGCAACAGACCCAAATAATTCCTCCAATCTCCCAGAAGAAACCATATTACTATATAGAGAAAATAGGTCATACACAGTCTCTATTACGCCGCAACTTCTCGCCAATTTCTTGCTTGCAAAGTTTAATCCTTCAGAGAGCGTCCTGTTTAAACTTCTATAGAAAAGGGAGTACGGACTTCCAACAATCAATTTAGGCAATAAAAATTTAGTATCATTTTCAAGCGGCTTGGGTTTTAATCTACTAGAGTACTCTCTATTAAGTTCTACTACGGCGGAAAAACCGCACTAAAGGATTACCAAAAAGCATACATCTTCTGCGCACTTTAACAATAGCCTAACCTTATTTATTTGGACCTATACCAATCAAGTTATATAGAGGTGCCTGTACTGCCCCAATACCACTTTGTTTTTGCACAAAGATTATAAGGATATCTTTGTCCGTAACAAATATATTATTGCCAATAGTGATATTCTTGTCTATCTTGACCTCTTATCCACACTACATATTGCTTAGTAAAAAATATGTTGCTATAAGTTACAGAGAGTATTACTATTTTAAAGGCCTCTTGCTCTAGCTCAGCATTAGAGAAATTCTGAGTCCCATACGTCACCTCTTCCATTGATATTGTTTATGTGTAATAGAGGGCGCTAAACGTCTTTAGCCACCTAGCACTCCAAGGATTTCGCTTAAGGTTTTTAGGGGGATTGGTCTCGGGATTCATAGCCACACAAAGAAGCGCTCACAGGACTATATAGGAAGCAGATGCCGTTTTCTAGTCTTATAGGCTTAACAGTTAACCCGTGGATACTTCTATACGTAAAGCTTTTCTGCTTACTTGTATTGTATCTACTACTTATAGATTTAATTAAACATAACAAAACTGCGCTAATAACAATGGCTTGGAAGTCAATAGGTAAAGTGCAATAGGAAATAAGTAACAATAAAAAGAGCTATAAAAATAATTTAATACCTAACCCCCTTATTCCCTTTTTAGAAGGTAGGGCAGTCTACCTAGGTAATACCCCTCCACGCCCTAACTAGTTGCTATTACGTCATTACTACCACCAGCTACTTTGCCCTATTAGAAGTACAAAAAATGCTACAACTCTCTTTTAAAATCACGTTAATTTGACTTTATTAAGGCAATAGTTTCTTGCTATATATTGCTATAACTTTGTAGTTTGAAGTCTCAGTCCCCCTTACTTAGCTTTCCAAACTACCAACTCACCAGGCATAAGTACGTAAAAGCTTTTTCTTTGGCCTAAGCTAGCTACTAAATCGGCTAGCTAAGTCGTTTTTATAACTCCCATATAAGGCTTATCACAGCAATTGTACTTAACATAAACTGCTTGTACTTCACCTTGATTTTCAATACAGGGGGTAGGGATATTATAGGGTACCTAACCATTATACATAAGTCTAGCCTACAGTTAAAGATAATAATTATAATTAAAGTAGTAAGGTGCGGCACGTATATATCACCTAGTTGCATAACTAAGGTCACCATTTCTCCTATCTGCCGTTCCTGGGTGCATTTGCCAATATTTATAATATAAGTTACTTTATCACCCAGAAAGGCTATACACCATATTAAAGAGATACCGGTAATACGTTTCTTGTCCGTTACCATTTTACTAAATCCTATAGGAAAGTCCCAAGGCGTATATTTAGCAATATAGATTAATTTCCAGGCCTAAAAGAGTATAGAACGGACAACCTATAAATATATTAGTGTTCTATTCTATTAATTTTAAGAGTATTAAAACTCCTACATCGTTAATAATAATATCCTCCCTAATTATGTCGCTTTTAAACGTACTCTTAATAACCCCTTTTAAGCGAAGAGCGCCTTCGGATTGTAAAGTGCGTACAGCCTTATTTAGATCAGCTAGGAGAAAGAGCGTCCGTCTAATTGTTTATACTTGTGTGCTTTAGGTATCTATCCTTTAACTATTAATCTACTAATACCAGTTGGAGAGTAAGGAGCCATTTTAGTAGGGCGTGGTTGGGTTATATATAACATTAGAGCAGTTTTCTGAAAGCTATAGAATTTTAACACAACCCTTCCGTTCTATAAAAGCGTAGGAAGAGATAGTTAAAGGACAAGACATTGCTGCGGAAGGTATATTATATGATTACTTTTCTTCATCAAATATAAAGGGATTGCGTATAGCCTCTGTGACCTAATAGCGGATAGAGAAAAAAAAAAAAGGAAAAAGAAGGAATAAAGGATAAAAAGCAGGACGGAAAGGAAAAGTATTTTCCAAATAAACCTATACTTAAAGTTTCTCGAAGGGAACAAGGCTACAGGCGCGCTTGCCAAGCCTACCACTAGGCTCCTAACTGGTTAAGCAGCGAAGTGTATATATATAACCAGTAATAACTTACCCCGGTAAAATACCTTCCTTAAATTAGAATAGGTGCTAACAGCTAATATAAGAATATAATATCCAAATAAAAGTGCGAACTATTAAGAAATAAAGACGTTATTCTTGTCAACTTAACAACGTATCCACAATATAAAGAAAGGATGGAATATATAATAACTGATCTTAGGTTGACTAAGAATAGCCACGCATAGATATCTAAATATTTGAGCTGCAAGATGCCTTTTTTGCGTTAAAATAGGCGCCGTGGTTGCAAAATCTATAACTTAAGTGGCAGTCCTAATACAGACTCAAGAACAGGTCCGTATAATGCAATTAGTATAAGTATTAAGTTTAGAGTCTGCCTAAATCAAAAGCATTATATTCTTCACTACTTCGCTAATTTAATTTCTCCAGGAAGATGGAAGCCAATAGAATTAAACTGGAGTTCTAAACACAAAGATATAAATAATTACCTACTAGAACGGAGCAAGCCTAAATTCGCCTAGTAAACGCTGTAGACTATTACATAGAATACCTCGTTTTAATATCTCCCCGCCTCTCGATCTAAAAGGGAGATTAGAATTACTCTAACGGTTAAAAGCGTCTTTTACAATAGTAAATACAAAATTATATAAATTATAACTAATTATATGCCCTAAAGCCACTTTATTAACACTGTCTCACTAATACTCTATAGCTGGCCTTAAGGAGAGCATTTTAAACAAAGCTTAGTTCTAGAAAATCTACTAATATAATAGGTGCTCTCTTAACTAAACCAGTTATATTCCTATCTACTATTAAGACTCCTCTATAGGTGGCCTATCTACCTGCTTCTAGCAGTTAGGACAATCTATACGCAGCTTCCAGTTAAGCCTCTATACTTATTTAGTGGCTATCCTCTTCAATATGCCCTGCCCTCTAAATTTAATGCACATAAAGCCAAAAGGGCCAATAGTTATCTTACCACTGCTGCCTCCAGTTCCATAGCATCAATATTATTATCCAAAAATAGTTCCAGACGTTCTTCCGGTGTGTATTCAAATGTCACCAAATACATAGTGTTGGCGAAGTTAAGAAGGTCCAAGCGTGGCAAAATCGCGAACGAATCTTTATTAAGTATATAAACCTACCAATATAATTTCACAAATATAAACCCCTAATCTTTTTTAAAATTGGAAAGTATTATTATAGAAAATGTCTGGTCTATATCTAGTCTAGGGCGATATTCAAGATCTATTTTAGAACAACGTTGAGTCCTCTATAGACAGCCAAAGATATGAAGTATCAGGTTAAGAAATATACATGCGAAAGAGTTTAAAGTGTAAAGGTTAATATTTAAGGTTAGGTAATCTAGTTCAGGACAACAGATAGAGAAAATAAGTAAATTTAGGGCTAGTTAAAGATAGCGGTCCTAAAGTCTTCTAGGAGGTATTAAAGTGTAGTGTTAATCCACCCGTTTAGTTAGGTAGTAGGGAGAAGGAGCTAGAGCGGTAAAATATAATAGATCGTTCTATTTACTTTAATCATAAGTAGGAGGTAGAGATAGATCCTTATCTTTAGTCTAAAGGAGCCCAGGAGTATAAACAGAACAATTAGTTAAACGTATAGGCCATTCCTAACCCTCTAAATTGGGATACCAAACTATTTAGAAAGAGTACTCTCCAAATTAAGCGCAAAGTAAAGGAAAGTCAGAATGTAGTAACTAAAAGCAAAAAGCCCAACATATATAATCTCTATATATATTTGGAGCAGTTAAGGAGCTAGTATAAGACCACAAAATCAGTTAGCGACTACAATTTCTTCCATCCTAGGTCAGGGAGAGAGATAATTCCCGCGCGTAAACACAAATTAACTGCAAAGGGCTACTCTAGACTTAGAATATAAGGCGAGTTTTACTTACACGTATATACGCAAGTTAAAACCCACTAATAGGATAGGCTATAGCAACCTTTAAGAAGCAAGCAGTCCGATTATACCTATAGGTGGAAATGGTTTTAATTTATTAAGCCCTCTTTACGCACATATATTCAAGTTGTTTGCGCATATATATTTAAGTTGTTTGCACACATATATTCAAGTCATTTGCGAACATGTGTTTAAGTCATTTATATATATATACGCAAGTTACGAATTACTAATAGGATGGGCTACAGCAAATAACTTTAATTCGTTAAGTCCTCTTTGCGCATATATATGTAAGTTTAATGGAGCCACCAACGCCTCCTATATACAGATCTTCTAGCGGGATCTATATTCCACCTTAGGGCTGATTTCCACTTTTATATTATCTAACAGTTCTTAAGTTAATTATAAACGATATACCAAATGTGGCAATTTATATATCGTATTAATAAAGCACAGAGAGAGCCAATATATAGCTGGTTTCGCCCAGTAACGCTAAGCATATATAGTTACCTTCTTGTTGCCTTAATTTCCTCTCTACATTTATCTCCTTGCGGCTCTTAAACCGTGCTCTAACCTGCCCTATCTACTAGCCATTTACTCTTTGGCATAGATTGCTTTATTTTAATCTCTAGCTTATTCACGCTGGCTGTTAATTCCTTTATCCACTACATCCAGCCACCTATTATACCGGCTTCCGAATCGGACTGAGATTTCAGCTATAGCACCTTAGTTAAGGAATCTCGCCTAGAAACTGGTACTATATTATCCATTAAGACAGATCTAGAGAAAGCTATTCCTATACTAATCCCATCTAATAGGACCACAAGCCTAGTAAATAGAAGTTCTTCCCATCCCTTTATTAGTCGACTATTATATCTAGAAGGCTACTAAAGAGCACCTCAACCTAACGACTTCTCCTAACTTTAGTGTAAACTTCTCCAAGTCAATGGCGTAAACAAATACAACGCAGGGCATGCTAGTTATAGAACAATACACTTTTTCACCCTAGAGGAATGGCATTTGTTCTGTAATATTATAAAGGAAAATAAATCCAAATTGCTAGAGCACTTTCTCTACTTAGATAAGTTTTATTTATCGCAATTTAATATTATCAAGGCTATTAAGCTTTAAGTAAGTTTAATCTTAAATACACTATAGCTACTCTAATTTAGTTATAGGAGAAAGCGAAAACAATTTTATTAAACTAGCGCGAACACATTAGGAAAAAGGGTGCAGAAAATACTAAACTATTATAGGCACCGGAAATTATAATATGGTGATTTAACTAGGCAGGTTATAGCATTTATGTTTATAGTAGCTGTTTTTTATACCATTTAGTAGTGTTTAATAATATAATTTGATATATAATTATAATAAAATCCTTATACCCCTAAATCAGTTAGCTTGCGCCACTATAGAGAACCTAGTCTATATACCTAGAAGATCTAAAGCTAAAGTGCCCCTGTAGTAGATAAGAATCCGTGCCTACCCTAGTCCAGCCACACAGTACCCCATTAGTTAGAGTAAATGCATTTATAAAACAACTTTCTCCTTTGCCCTATAACTAACTTTACCTATTCTTACTATTAACAATCAACCAACCAAAAGCCTTAAAAATGGATATTAATAGTCCACTTTCCCTAAATCCAACAATACTATTACCGGTGCTTAAGAAATTCACTCTACTAGATCTAACGTTTCTAGCGCCTAAGAGGTTCACTCTACTAGATCCATCAATACTAGCGCCTAAAAGATTTACTCTACTAGATCCAATGTTTCCAACGCCTAATAGATCCACTCTACCAGATCCATTAATGCTAGCGCCTAAGAGATTTATTCTACCAGATCCATCAATGCTAGCGCCTAAGAGATTCACTCTACTAGAGGCTTTAACGTCAATCTCTCTAGCCTTAATACTACTAACCAGCTTCGCAACGCTAGATATTTAGGAGAAATATATATTAAAGGTTTATACCTCTAGTACTTCTTTCTAGTTACTTTGCTAATACTTAACATAGTATAACGCAGCTAGCTCCGATCCTAATAGCTGCAACCCTTTTATAAATATACTGCCTTTAAGACTAGACCCTCTACTCTTATTAAACTTAATCAGTTTAGAATCAGTTCAGCTCGCACTAATACGCCTTTAGAATATACACGTGTTAATGGTTTGTACTACTAGTACCCCTTTACTAATTACCCTACTAATACTTAATACAGCATAACGCAGCCAGATCTTCTAATATCAGCACGCCTCCCACTAGCGGGCATATATTGCTCAGCTCGCCTCTTACTAACAGCAGGCCTTCCACAGATATCTTAGCATACAGTTAACTATGCGGAAAAAAGCGTTACAACAAAGCTTCGGATACACGACCTCGCAACTAAAAAAAGGGAGATTTATAGAAGGAGACAGCAGAGTTACTTCTAGGCACAATTGTAATTAAATATAAGGATTATTGTTAAAGGGAGTGCGGTTCTTTACTGTTACCAGAATCTAGCAATCCCGGCGTTATAAATAGCAGCAATTCTAGCATTATAAGTAACAGTCCTTTACTATTACTAGTATTTAGCAATCCTGGTATTACAAATAGCAGCGATTCTAGTGTTATAAGTAACAGTCCTTTACCACTACCAGTATTTAGCAATCCTAGTGTCGCAAATAGCACCAAGTCCAGATTTACCGGTAACAGTTAATCTAGCGTCATCACTACCAGCCAATTAAGCATTGCTGTCAGCGATCGACCCGCTATTACCAGTGGTAATCGGTCCAGCGAGATATTACAGTCACACTCCTTACATTTGTATTACTAGCCCCCTTAATTTACATCTACTAAAACTTTCCTAGAATGCTTCCGCAGGAGGTTTTAGATTAATATTCAACGGGAGTTATTAGTTAAGATAGTTAATAACAATTATAGTTAGGATACAATCGCAGAAGTATTTAAGAGGTTAAAGAACGTTTGTTAAAAGCAGTATTACAAAATCACCTAATATGCGCATAACTAAAATAAGGTATAGATAAAGGCCGAAGATACAGTTCTAGTGAAACAAAGAGCGGTATATATTAGATTTAAAGTAATTAGTGCAGAAATAAAATCTTATACGCTATTTAAATGTGTATCTAGATATAATATATATAGATTATGCCCCATTAACTCTAAAGCGTCTTGCTTACTACCGCCACAGTATATAAAGCCTTAAAAGACCTAGTCTTTCTCCTTCCCCCATTTAGTGCCTAACGTGCTCTAGTAGTAAGCGCAATAGAGGCGGTGATTAGACAGAGGAGAAAGACCAAAAACTTATATCTAGCTATATTTAGGGGAATTCCTTTCCTAATATCGCAAAAGGGATAGAAGTAAGGACTAAAAATGCCTATTACCATCAGATTATACTTCTTAGCACAAAGCCTAATACAAAATTTGTTAATATCAAAGTCGGGAAACAGCGGCCGCTATAGAAAGATAATAAAAAGAAATATCTCTTACAGCTCCATAGAAGCGGGGCTATATAGGAAAATATAGTATATGCGTTTCCAGGCAGGTCAAAAAGTGCGTACAAGACAGAACATTATAGGCTATCTTTATATCCTAATAAGAAGTGAACCATAGTCACCTTTAGATAAACAACAACTTAAGGAGTTTAGGGGTAAAGGAGATTAATTAAGTATATTAGTAGAAAAACTGGGAAGATCCACAGCGGCGTATTAAAAGGCTTAAATGTGGCATAGTCGCTCTTAGAAACTATATATCTATTAGTTTAAACCTAGCTTGGGCTATAGAAACCCTACAGCATATCTTCACCTATTTATACAAAGAGTGGATTCCATTACATCTGCATATAAGTCCCTAATCTTAGGCATTGCATTAATGTCGTAGCAGATATAGATAAGTGGCAGTAGCTAGTAATATATTATATTTAGTAGCCTGCGCCTTAAGTACTGCCTTACCTAGCTATCTCCTAGCCTTCTACTGCGTATAAATAGCCGTCTTCCTACCTCTTAACCGCCAGACACTTCTTATTTAGCCTCTTACCCGGCTTAATAGATACTAACCCCGATTTATACTGCAGAAAACTCTCCAATAACCATAATACCTATATAATAGCAAGAAGCCACTAGCGAATTTAATTTAGAACAACTAAGGGCAATATACACTTCTAATTTAGGCCCTAGTTCGATCTATTGTACACCAACCTCTAACACACCTATAGAGGGAGGCCTACCTTCCCTAGTTATACCACTCGAGATACAGCAAGAGAAGGAGTTAAATATAGAGAAAGGATATCAAAAGGTAAGAAATTAAGCATAACTTCTACAACGTATATTCTAATCCTTAAAGGCCAATAGAAGTGTCCGGGATATTGTTTTCATAGAAGACCCTAATAAGAATAATATATATACTAAAGACCACTCAAGACGCTAAAAACTTTACTAACTATTTAGAACTAGGGAGAAAAGCGTAAAAAAAGCCGCCAAACTAGCCTTACTATACCTCCACCTCCACCTCCCCCACTTTTGGGTTATATAAAGATTGTAGTAGGGCAAATAGTTAATCTAGTTCGAATTTTGTTAGAGGAACAGGTGGCCAAAATTAAGAACAGGATAGTAAAGTAGGTGGCTATACTAAAGGATACTATACAGAATTAGTGCAACAAACTTAGAAAGGGGATAGAAAAGCAGATTGCTATACTAAAGGATACCATAGGGAGACAGAGCGAGGAGGTTAAGAAGGGAATGGCAAAGAAGCTTAAAATACTAAGGAATGCCTAAGGCGTTCAGCTTAAAGCTTTAGAGGATATAATAAGACAAGCCAAGAACCTACTAAGGCGGACTAGCAATGGTTTTTAAGAGACATAATTAGACTTGCTTTTTAGTAAATCCTAATATACTCTCCCAAAATTTAGATATTTGTCAAAGGTTAAGCTTTATAACTTTACACTAGTAATCTCCATCTTCCCTAATAACGTTTACAATATATTGCTCTCTTTAATAGATCAGATATCAACATTCAAGCGGTCTTTATTTATATCTCTTTACTATTAGGCCCTTCTGCAGCTTAAGCGTGGTATTATGTGTATACAATATTACGTATACTCGGTTAGATAGATAGTGCACACTCCTACTAAAGAAATCCTATTCGCTTTCCCATTTCTCGGTTCCCAATTCTAGATTTCTGTTTTCGGTTTCCCAAATCCCAAATCTTTTTATATTTAACATTTAGCAAAAACAAGTAATAATAGCCTAATAGAATAAATACCTCTTACACCACCTCTTCTTCTATAGATATATTTTAAATGCTTCTATAGTAAAGGGTAATCTACCTTATATTCGCTAGGTTAAGTCACTGGCCTTATATCCTCAAAACATACTTTAATACTACTATATAGCCAGCTACTTAGACAGTAAGCCTTTTATTACCAGATTTCTATTACTTATTTAGATCCCACTAGTATAAAGCTAATATACATATCTCTCTTCGTCTAGAAATGCCACTGCTTTTATTAATAACCAAATTACTACAGCGCTCTAAAAGTTTAGCGTTATTACGGGCTACGGAATATAGATAAGAAGCAGAGTCTTATATTCTACTAGAAGCAGGAGCTAATATCCAAGTAATAAACGATTTTAGTTAGACGCCGCTGTCACTAACTATAAGTAACGGTCACGAGGTAGTAGTAAAGCTACTTCTTGTATAGAATAACATCGACCCAAACTCCAAGGATAAATTTGGGGCTATACCACTATTATTAGCTGCAGAATATAGAAGTAAGGCAGTAGTAGAGCTACTGCTTACATAAAATAACGTTAATCTAGATCCTAAAAGCGCTTTTAGAGATACACCGCTGTTACAGGCTGCGACAAATAGGTATAAGGGGGTAGTAAAGCTACTGCTAGCGCAGGATAGTATTAGCCTAAACCCCAAGGGCTTTCACAATCAAACACCGCTATTAGCAGCTGCGGAGCGCGGGCACGAGGTAATAGTAAAGCTACTGCTAATAAAGGACAGTATTAGCCTAAACTCTACCAATATTAAAGGTCGAACTCCGCTCTTATGGGCTACAGAGAGTGGATAAGAGGGGATAGTAAAGCTGCTGCTTACGCAGAAAGGCGTTAACTCTAACTCTAAGAATAGCAATAGTCGGACACCACTCTTATGGGCTGCTCAATGGGCACGTAAAACTGTAGTAAAACTATTACTTAAGGACGGCGTCGACGCGAAATCTAAAGATAAATATAGTAAAACGCCATTATAGTGGGCAGTGGAGGGCTGGCATAAGATAAGAGAAATATATTCATTAAACACACGGCTAGTAGGGTTTATAGACAAGATATACAAGCTAGTGGTTTAGCTGCTGCTTAGAAAGGATAACAATATAGGCTTTAATACTATATATACTTAACTTTCCTATAAATTAGAAGACTAGTTACCAAGAAAGATTAAAGGCTGCGGTTAACTTCCTTATACTAAGCAAACTGTTGTCGCTAACTCTAATATTATCCTCTCTCTATCTATTTTCGTGCCAGCTGCCTCCCAATTTCGCATCACTATTAAGTTATAGGGGCGTAGCCTTATCCAAAAGATATCTGGCGATCTCTTAGCAGTCCCTATAGATCGCGTAGTCAACTAGGCCATGAAATTTTGGCCCTAATTAACATAATAGGGGTTCCTTATTTATTTATATAACGGGATTACGTCTATTTCCGGTTTTCGCCGCCTTATAAAGGCGCGTGGCTAGCTGAAATGCACCTAGTTTTTTTTAGCTAAGTGCCTATAATTAGAACAAGATCTAGAACTTGACGTTTAGTATCTTAAGATATAGCTGCAATTGCGTCCTTATCTTAATTGTCAATTTCTCCGTTAAGAAGCATATTGGGCCGAAGTATGCTAATATCTCTAGACCGTTTCCCTTCGCCTTATTAGTCTATATTTCTCCTAATACACTTAGGACAAGCTAATAGTTCTAGTCCCTAAAAGTACTTTAGGTCAAAGGCTGAGCGCCATTTACACTTATAGTAGATTATCCTATCTAGTTAACCATAGAGTTCTATTGTCTTTGCCCATAGGCCCTTCTCGGTCAGAGGTAAGTCTAGAGATAACGACTGGAATTTATTATAAAGTCCGTCAACATTCTGCGTAAAGTGTCGAAGGGTATGCTTGTCGTTTTCGTTTACAAGTTAGTAAAAGTTAGTAGGTATAGCACGAAAAGCTAGCTTATTTATAATGCAAAAGCCCCTATACATATTTTAAGTTAAATAATTGTTATTGTAATTATTAATGTTAAATAGGCTACGTCTAGACTAGTGCCTAGAAAATATAAGGTTTTAAAGGGTATAAACGATATTCTCGTACTTAAGTTAATAGGAGTCGGTGGGAATAGCACAAGAAGCTTTCTTATTCGTAATACAAACATCACCGTACATATTTTCGGTAGAATTACCATTATCGCAATTACTAATCTTAAATAGGCTACGTCTAGATTGGTGCCTATAAAGCGTATAAAAGTCGGGAACTATAAATATTAAGAGTTAGAAAAGTAGATCTCTACGATTTCCATATATAAGACTTACTTTTCGCAGCTACTAAAATGCTAGCACCGCTTAAAATAACAATCTTCTTCCTTACTATAAACACCTTCTTAAAATCCTCAAGTAAGATCTCTTTAAGGGATTTTGGTTTAGAATAAGGCTTGCTATCTTTAGTAAAATACGGTTGCCTTTTAGGGTAAATTTGTTTAGGCATTTTGGTTTAGATAAATCAACTATATAAAGAAAGAAGTAAGGACAAAAGATATATAAAGTAGGTAGTAGGGGTGCTAGTAGTTATACTTTATTTTATACTAACAGAGATACCAAAAAGGGGCAAGTTGGTGCAAGGTAGACATAAAGTACATTCTAGGAATAGAGCTTCGCTATACTCCTGTTATATACCCTATAGTCCAATCAATACCACCATAATATATAACAGGCTATCTAAGTAAAACTATCTAGGGGCACTGCATAAACCGGCGAGGTAGAGCATAAATAGCTTTACTACAATCGCCTTAGTTGCCCAGATAACCGTAAGTAGTAAGCGCTAATCGAGGGTCACCTACCAAGTAGGGCCTTAGGTGGGCGTAGTAGTTTCGTTTAAGTAAGTAGGTTAGTGTTTCATGCTAGGGCCTTAGTTATACAAGCGAATGATTTTAATAGCAGAACTTAAGAATATCGAAAGTAAACAGGCTAAGTAGGCTTGCGGCGGTTTAAGCTATCTGCTGCGGTACAGTATCCCTAGCCTTACTCATTCCAGTTATTTCACTTCATTTTAAAATTAAGGGCCTGTTAACCACAAATCTAGCATATAAGCTAAATATTTAAGACTTGGCGTTACCAAGGGTTCTTAGACTAAGGTGGTGTAGCACTTTAGTAACCTATTAGCTTTATTAGAGCATCTACCTTTCTAAGATTAGAATTTATGCAGTTACAGTAAATAAAGATAAGGCGGAGCCACGGCACTACCTTTTAGGGTATTGTCTTGGGTCTTACGTAAAGGTCAGCTTTCTAGATATAAATAGGCATCCCCCAGGCCCTTTAGTTAAAGAAACTATCCTACACCAAGACATTAAAAAGATAGCATACCTATTCTCAATGGCTCTTATTTACGGCTTTATTAATATTACTCTCTTAGGGGATCCTGTTTTCGGTTTAACCCTAGCAGAAATCTCTAAGAATTCCATAGTCGACAACTAGGTAAGAAGTATGGCATTTCTAAATAACCTAGAAGGACCAGTCCTAAGCCAGATAATAATAGCATTAGAGTAAAGCATAATTACAGGCACCTAGTTTACGGCAATTAACAGCATAACTGGAACTAAAGGGGACTCAATTAATAAATCTAGCTGGGTGCTTAACTTTAAAGGACAATATACTAGAATTAACAAGAACGCGACTTCAATTAATAACAAAGCTATAGATAACGCCGAATTCCTTACTAAAGTTAAGGGTATATTTCTAGATAAAGGTATATTCTAGCATCTCCTTTACAGAAAATCGGAATCTTAACCTACTAACTACTCTTTTTTTAGAGAGAAGTAGCACTTAAGAAAAATCTGAACTTTTAGGAGCAAGGCACGAAGATATATCGTCTACTATAGTGTTAGATTAACCTGCGGACGACAACCATAGAAGGATTGCTTATAAATATAAATCTACTTCCCCTTATAGGCACAAATCTGCTTCGCTTTATAAGCAGAGGTCAGCAATACAGCGCAAGTAAAAAGCTATCCCGCCTCGCAATAATACTCCTATTACACCTCGAAGATCTGCTAGAAAAAGTGAGCATATAGTAATAGACCTCTTTAGGCGAATACAGTACGGATATAAGCCTAACTTGGGTACCTTAACGGATAAGATAGACTTAAGATAGATTAAAATATAGACAGAGTGGCTGGCATTAATAAAGGTAGTAAAAGGTAAAGAGAATTATACTTTATAAACAAAGATACTAAAGTTCGAAGAGATTCTAGAATCAGAGTTAGAGCAAGCGCGCTTAGCTAAGATAGAACCTCTAGAGGTATGGGAATATATACATTAAATCCAATAGGCATAGAGGCATATACTCTTAGGTTATAAGGAAAGGGATAAGATTAAGAGTTATAGGGATATGCTTAATAATTTATATAGCTATTTAGATACATTCTACTTCTAGAGCTTATAACGGCAATAACAAATAAGGTTATTCTATACAAAGAACTAAAATAGATTCATTATACTTTTAAGGCTATTAGAGTTGGGGTTAAATAACATTTATTTACAGTTAATGCAGTATTATATATAAGTAAACCTATGTTAATCAATGTTGGCCTAAGTGTGTTGTGAAATAGATGCATTTACTAAAACTAATTGTACAAATTCGCCTTTTAATTGCAACTTATCCTAACAAGACATTGTTCGCGTCGCGAGACTAAACGCGCTGGGAGTACCTCGCGGAAATAGATAAAAAAAGCTAGTGCTATTCCAACAAGTAATACTTGCTATAACACTTGCCTAATCTACCTAAAACGTATTATAATCGCCGCTGCCACCTATAATGCTTATAAGAGAACACGATGTAGCGTGTTAACCAACGCACTACCTTGGCTAGATAAGCATAGCCCTTACAAGAGGGATAAGGGGTAATACCATTAAAAAGCAGCCGTGCCATTTAGCACGCTTTGGGGAATCTCAAAGCTAGCGGTTTAGTCCCTAGAACAGTTATAGGGTCTTACAATTATAGAGAAAGGGAGAAAGGTAGGATCCACAAAGTTTAAGGTTGCCTTACATAACGCGTTTCGCGAATTGAATAATCTATACAGCCCTATCAGCATAGCTCCAAGAATTTTTAGTATTAAAATGTACTGGAAATCCAGTTTGTCTCCCGCATTTACCTATGCAACGGGATTTATTAGGCATAGGAGAGAGTTTTTAAAGGGAAGGAGAATTTGGCCCAAAGATAGGGTAGAAAGAAGAAGAAGTATAATTCCAATTATATTTACGCTATGCTATGCTCTTAGTTTAGAGGGATTCTCTAGTTTAAATATATAAGTACATTCCTTATATTTCTAAATCGGGATTTGGTTTCACGGATCCTAGATTACAAAACTTGTATATATATAGTGGCTTGGTTTCCAAAACCGTAAAACCAAAACTAGATTCCCAAATCCCAGTTTCAAATTGCTATTTAGGCTTTAACAAAATAACTCTTTTTAGTAATAATAGTGTAGTGTATATATAATCGACTAAGCGCATACAATACTATTAGCCTTAGAGTTATTACCATTATATCTTATCCTTAACTACTTCGTTAAAATTACTTGGAGAAAGATTGCGTTACGTTCACGGTGCCAAATAAACGCATTATTAGGAAGATTATAAAATCTACTACTTAAGACAAAAATCTTCGAGTTATAGCCGCCGGGAAAGCACTATAGAAAAAAGCGGAAGAACTAGTTTCTCTTTTCTCTTAGTATAAGGTGGACTCCTCACTAGTAGAGGGAAGGAATGAGATCTAAGTAAGCCTCTTATTAACTGCTAAATAGCACCAAAAGAACCGGTCCTTTTAGCAGTGCCAATTAGGACAATATATAGCCTTAAATCCTAGTTAATACCTCTACCCGCCTCCCCCACTACTGCATCCTCCGCTGCCTCTAATAACCGTTATACGAGAACTAAAACCTTTACTAGTTTCTCTAAGCCTACTATATAGGCTATAAAAACTAACAAATCCGTTCTAATCCACTAAGGATAATTATGGGAGGCAGGTGCTATCCCTATACAATAAAATATAGCCTCTTAACTCTCCTCCGCTAAAACCACAACTAAGGCAAATCTTGTTTAAATCTAATAGAAACATTTCTAAGGAAGGAGAATCTTAGCCTATCTCTAGTTTAGTATTTCTATTAAACCAAATATAAAACTTCATAAGGAGAGCTTGGAGGAAACGGGTGGAATAGGCGGAATAGACAGAATAGGTATAATGGAATAATTATATACAATTTAAGCCTTTAACCAGATTTTAATATCTAAATACAAGGTGTACTAACCGTTCATATAGTACTTAAAAGCGGTTCTCTTAAAATATCTCCACAAGGCTCTTAAAGTGACATAGTACTAGGCTCCCCATTTAAGCAAAAAATAGGAAATAGCTGGGTGCTATTTAATAAGCGGACTTAAAGGAATAGGGTCACAATGGGTCTAAAAGGTATTATAAAACATCTCCCAGTTTCCATTATGGCAAGGTCTTTCAACTTTAGGCATAATCAAAAAGGGGTATATCTAAAGGTTAAGATCTTAAAAGCGAGAACCGGGATACAAACTGGGGTTTAGGAAACAAGAAAAAGAAACCGGTATTCCAGAAACGGAAAAGTGGTTTTCTATAAGCAAGCGCATTAATCTTTCCAAATCTCACAGCATTCTCTTTCAAGACTTTAAAAAGTAGATAGTTTATTTAGTACTCTATATGTTTAGATTATCCATAAACTATCTCTATATTTATTATTCTCTACCTAAAGACGCTAAATAACTACAAAAGTTTATAAATTACAAGACTAATACCGTAAGAACACCTCCTAAACAGTAACTTAATCTAAGTAACAGATCTCCAGCGCCATTAGAAATTTCAGGCGAGATTAAAGACAAGTTTTAAGAACTACTAGTTAACGCAACCTTGCCTACACTTAGAAGAACCGCGGGGTTGGTAACTATAGGAGATAATAGAACCTCAGAGCTTTTAGAAGGAGGAGGACAGGTATTAGTAATAGGAAGCACAACTAGGGCTGCTTTAATGGTAGAGTTTTAAGCATTTTCTATAAACTAATCTACCTCGTCTCTAGGGTTTACACTAAAAACCATACCGGCATAGCAATAAGACTTATAGAACGTTTATACGCAGTAAAACTATTAAGGTTTTTTAGTATCTACCTCGAAATCTATAACAAACTTGCCGCTTACATTTATAGGGTTAAATTGATTAAATCCTATATTAAAGAAGCCGTTCTTTTAGCAAGGGTTTTTAAGTTAACTTTATGTTAACGTATAATTAAGACCAAGGAAATTAAATCAAAGTACTGTTCCAACTAATATACTAACAGAGTTAGGATTAAAGGCAAGCTATTTAGCAGCTCCAACCAAAATCTATACTACTTAATATGGTGTGGTTGGTATATAGGTTAGGAACAGGCTATCTAACTAGTAAGCATATTAGAATAATGTTAAATCATTCCATACCATAGTGCGATGGAAGTAAATAGTGCTCGCAGAAGCAGAAGCGGCTAGAAAGGATATAATAGTCTAAAAAAAGAATATGGTTTTAGATGGGGACGTAAGACAATAGGAGGTGCGACTATTTAAGCCTATATAAAAGGTAAAAAGGGCAACGGAAAAAGGCATTCTAGATTTAGATTTGGTAGTGATTTCAATAAATACAAAAACGGATTTTATAGGCGAGAAAACGGATTTCATAAACAGGAAAACGGATTTTATAAACAAGAAATCAAAAACTAGAATTTATGCCTAGGGGGGCAAACATTTGTTAGCTTAAAAGTGAAGGTGTCTATTTGCCAAAGTATATCGTTCTATAAGAATTATTTAAGAACCTCTACCCAGCAACCTAGCTTATGATTTATTCTTTAAGCAACCTATTAAGCAGGCACTTAACTCACTAAGTTAACTTTTATTTCCTTAATTACACTTCAAAGTCTATTCCGATTTCCATTTCCTTAGTTCTACTTCAAATTTTACTCTAACCTCTATTTCCAGTTCCGCATTTTGCCTGTAAAAACAGCACTTTTTATATCACCCCACAATAGTATCTTATAATTGGTTAAGATGGCCACTCTTACTAACAAATTAGTGGCTAAGTACAAGGAATATCTAAAAACCATTAATAACCTAAGTATCCTCGATCTAGAAGAGGAAGTAGGCTCTATAATATAGAAAGCAATAGAAACTAAGAAGGCTGGGCTATAGGGTACTGATCTAAAGTATTACCCTTAGAGCACTTAATATAACGAATATTTCGCTACAGCTATAAGTTAGCTAGATAGTTGGGTGAAATCGGAGGAGACTAGACAGAAATCACCTAAGAAAGCCAAGAAGGAATCTAAGGAGGAATCTAAGGAGAAATCTAAAGAGGAATCTAAAGAAGCCAGGGAGGAAGCCAAGGAGAAACCTAAGGAGAAACCTAAGGTGGAACCTAAGGTAAAAGAATAGGCTAAGGCTAAGGGCAAGGCTAAGGGCAAGGTAAAGGCTAAGGCTAAGGCTAAGGCTGAGGCTGAGGCTAAGGCTAAGGCTAAGGCCAAGGCTAAGGCTAAGGCTAAGGTTAAAAAGGAGCCTAGTAAGGGTGCTAAAGGGATAAATAACATTCCCTACAAAAGTATAGAGAATGGTGGGAAGAATAAGCCTATTAACCTTACGGGTTAAGAGGACTTAAGGGAGGACCCTAAGTATGGTTAATTATTATATTATAGGCCTGGTCCAAAGATGGTAAAGGGTATAACTATAACGACTATTAAGTAGATTAGCGGAAGGGGCATTAAGTACATTAATAAATACAGACCAAAAAGTCACCTAAAGTATTAAATCAAGTTATCTGCGGCAGATCCTTAGTATAAAGAGAATCTGCTAGAGAACTAAAAAGTTAGCAACCCTTTCAATTAATATAGAGACTAACAACTAAACAATAGCAAATATAAATACACAAGGCATTATATTAACGATATTTTTAAAGTCGCTTAGTTTGCCAAGGGCGCAGTTAATATAGATACCAAGTTAAATCTGCTTAATCCAGACATAAAAGGAGATAAAAGGTACGGTCCTTGCTACGTCTTAATTAATTAGAATATCAATAGCAAGTTAGAGAAAAAGTAGGAGACTAGAGCAACTCTATAATCAAAATAGGGAGTGCAGATTGCCGACTAGGCGCTTTACAATTCTACTACCATTACAGAAGCCAGATTCTCCAAGTTTATGTTAAATAAAGAGCTGGAAAGAAGTAGATCTCCTTCTATTAGGCTTACTGCGGGAATAGCCCATATATTCCGCAATTAGTCACTTAGGGGGTCACCCGCTTACGCAGACTGGTTATTACCCGCTTATATAGGCCGGCGATTACCCGCTATAAGCTAGGCCATTAACAAGGATTCTGCGCGTGAGAAATTTAAAGAAGATTACTTTTTAATAATAGAAGTTAGCGACTTCTATAAACTTACTGCGTAGAAAAGAGGAGAATGCCTAGTAGTATAGAACCTGAGTAAGGTAAGCTTGGGTTTTTAGGGTTTAGGTAAAGTAACTAAGTAAATTACACTACGCAGTTATCCATACTTTATTGTTATACTTTTGTTTAGTTATTACTAATTCTTGTCTTTATATTAAGTTTGTTAATTTTCGTGTAACCTATACATTATGTTAGTTAAGTAATATCCCTTATTTTATGGCTTTTATATAATCCAAGGTTGTATTTATACCTTTATTAAAAACCTTCCTAATATCCTAAAAATAAGGAATTAAAGAGGTCTGAATACTTTCCTTTAATTATCTTTATATAAGTCTGTCTCTCAATAACCTAAAAGCCTATTACAATGCCTACCTAGGACCCTCGTGGCCAGATTGCTTACAGTTTTGGAACAAATAGGCAGCATAACAAGCATTCACTAATAATCGCACCTTAAAATGCGGCTATGCCTATTTCATACCTTAAGGAGTGACTTTGCAGTACAAAGTGTCTATGTAAAGCTAATAGCCTAGAGGCACGCTACTTAATCCTCTACATCTCTTTTTTAATTTAGCGCTTAAAGACGAATTATGCTTAGAATTTAAAAATGCCTAGAGACTAAGAATACTTAGAAAATAAGAATGCTTAGGGGTAAGAATGCTTGGGAAATAAAAATGCTTAGAAATAAGAACACTTAGAAATTAAGAATGCTAGACTACAGACAAAGTATTTTAGATTTTGTAGCATAAGTAAAATTATCTAAACTTTAGGGGAATATAAAGAAGACATATAATCTAACGCTTCTGTTTCCCCCTAAACCCTAGAATTTTCCGTTACTAATGCTATATCTCCACTATAACATTCACGGTTTGTCTTATTGGATTATTAGAACAACCTCTTTTAGAGAACACGAATTTGTTTATCCTTTAGGGCTAACGCGTCAAGAATAAAAGTTAATAAGCAGTTAGACTGGCTATTATTAGTTTATAAAGGTGGAAAGTATGGAGATATAGAGTACTTAAACTATAAGCCGCTAAATCTCAGCCCTTAGGTAATCGTTGTCTACAAGTATATAAGTGTAATCTTAAGTGTACTGCTAGAGCGTAGCAGTAACATCATTATATATAGCACACCATGCAGCGTTATCTATGGATAGTTAAGTTAACTGCTGCATAAAGTTTGCGCATAGCTAAACCTCAGTATAAAGCGCGTCCCGTGTTTAATTGTGCGACTGGATTTCGGCTTAAAGGTTATACTACTTAGAAGGAGGAAACATCTAGATAGTTACTAGATTTAATAAGTTTTGCTTTAACTAGGATGGCTATACCTACTAGCTTTTATAGTTGTCTAGCACTAGGGGTTTAGAGGATTCTTTTATAGTTAAGATATTTAAAGGTGCTTTATCTATAACTTTAATTAGGGCAGCCTTTAGACTCGACTCTTGACGCTAATAGGGAGGCTCAGAAACGTGCTTATTAGACAACCAGCTTCGGCGAACTAGTCAAAGATAGGGATACTTAGGCATACTTTTAGTAGGCATTAAAGGTGCAGAGTTAAAAATTCGTTAAAAGGCTAATAATAGCGGGGAAGCCTGCTATAAATTAAGGACACTATCTTAAAGGTGCTTCTTCGTGCCTATTTAAAAGATGTCGAGCCTAGCCTTAAGCGTAAATGTTAAAAGTCAAAACTTAAAAGATAAAACCATGTTCTAATCTTAATAACTAAGCTCTAATTTGCAAAAACTAAATTCAATTTCCTAATAACGGTTTCCTAGATTTCAGATTCGCATTGGCGGATTTCTATCTTATAAGGACATTTAAAAAGCGCTTACCTCTTACTATAGCAGATGCTTCCTCCTATAAGCAATTATACTACCACATATGGATTCTAGCGGACGTGCAATTAAGAATGCGTTTACCAGGCATCCTCAACCATAGAGAATACTAAACCTTAAGGAAAGTGCCCTAATAGCTCTAATAAAATCCGCCCTTATATAGAGAGTAAGAAGTTATACCAATATTATCTACCAATCTATTATATCTCTTAACGTACCGATTCCAAAAGCCTTTTTAAATTAAATAAACACTGCCGCTTCCCTAAAAGTCTCGGTTGTAATATTAAACAACACTTCTAGTATCAAACAGCTGCAAGGACTTATTACCCTAGGCACGCTTATATAGAGTAAAACTAAATAGGTAATATATAGGCGCAAGTATATTCCTGGCATAATTATATCTAGGAAGCTTAAAAAAGAGTATAGGCTAGTAGAGAAGGAGATTCTTGGGCAAGTAGCACATAATAACATTGTTAAGATTAAGCAAGCATTTTTAGAAGGCGAATTTCTGAGAATTAGTATTAAATACTATTAATTTACACTTAAAGAAATAATCCATGTTTATATTGGACTGGAAGAAGCGCAGTTACAGTTTATTACGCGTTTAGTATATTTTTTAAGCTCTTTAACTCATAGTTAAGTACTAAGAGTTAGGTTTTTAACGCATTTGATTACCTTAGGAAGCTGGGAATTTCATATTACTAAGTCAGCCTTATATCAATTCGTGTATCCGGCCGAGACATATGGGTACTGCTCTATAAGTTTTCTGCAAAGAGCTCTATTTGTTATACTAACTTTAACACAGTAAACTTTAAAGAGGCTATTAAATATGCTCCTAATGTTATCCCAAACACCGACTTAGAAGATTTGGGGTTTATATTACTAGCTTATATAGAGAGGCGCCCCTGACCACAGCTTAGAAATATAAACTATATTTAAAAGCAAAGGGCTATTAATAAAGTATTTAGCTTACATAATCCTAAAAATTAGAGTGGCTGTAACCAATTAATAGATTTTTTAAATAATCTGTTTAATTTAAAGAAGATAGCATTCGCGAAATTCTCTAAGCCAGTAAGGATGTTTTATTATTTTCTTGCCTTAATTACTAACTCTTATAGCATCATTTTATCACATCCACTAAGGGAGATAGGTGGTGTTTAGAGCATTATCTCGAGCTAGTGTTATTTAAGTTATTTACATTATAGAATAAAGGTAGTAATGGAATAGGAGGCTAAGTGTAATTTTAGGGATAGTCTTTACCTTTTTAAGTATCTATTTAAAAATCTATTATCCGTTTTCCGATTTCAATATCTGTTTAATAAGCTGTGTAAGATTAGAAAAGTAATAAATTAATCCTTTTACCCTAAAAAGCAAATTGTCTCAGCTTAAAACACAGCGCTTATTTATTTTAAGTAAAAATAGAGGTCCTCTAGTAGATTGCTCTTGGTAGATATATTATAAACTGCCCATGTCCACTACTTTAACATATAGTATGTTACATATACCAACAAACCTCAATTCTTCTATTAATTTGTTAATTTAAGCCTCTAATTATCTTAAGAAATATATTATCCAATACCCTAGACCCACGCTATTATAACCCCAGTAAGACTCTAGACATTAATTATGCATTAAATAACCCTACTCTTTGGTCTCCTTCCTCGACAGAGCTAGCAAATTTCTATATATCCATTCCACCATTCCAAAACCACTTTAATCGGTTAAGCAGCAGTCAAGTTAAGGCTTTAGGAGCTATAGTATTGCAGCTAAAAGAGTAATGCATTTCCTTAATTATTTAATAGTGTCAAGGCTAAAAAAAAATAGGCAATTAAAGTAGGTTCAAGGTAAGGTAGAAGCACTCCGTAAAGACATAGAAAATCTAGCAAAGTAGGTTAATAGGGTCTCACAATAGGGAAAGTCAATAACTAAAGCACTTAAACCTTTAGTTAAGCAGAAGCCTACTATACAGAGGGGAAAGCTAGAAAGCAATAGATTTGTAAAGGCCTAGATCTAGGAGACTAAGTTTAATAAGACAGAAATGTAAACCTATTTATAGATAGTATTTGGTATAATTTACCATTACCAGTATCTACTCTCCACTTATTACCCTATATCTTGCTGCAGTTATGACCAAGTAACTACACAATTCTTAGCAATCTTGCAAGTGAAAAAGATTACTATTTAACTAGGTTACAAAAACAAGAAGGTACAAATTAGATAACTAGAGATTGTTACTAAATATAGCTACACACTAAAGTTATAGCTGTTAAATATGCCAGGCTGCGCTGCCAATTATATAATTACTATAGCTAAATATAAAGCCGGGCCAAGTATGCAGTAAGAACTGGTATAGAAGGGAAGTGGATCTCTAAGAGGTCAAGGTATACAGGAAATAATTGCATTAATTAGCAGGAAAAAGAGTTAGCTAATCTATAGAGGTTTATATCTGCTGCATTATTAAGAACTATTGACCTACTAATTAATCTATATACTAGAGTTAGACTGCTTCTAGGTCAATCTTTACCTATCCCTTAATATTAAATTAAAGGACTGCTTGCACCACCACACTAGTCTATAGATTTTAGACTATCACTTTCACACTCTAGAAGCAGTTAGACTATTGTAGCATCCCTACATACTTTAGCTATAGATAATAGCGTTCTGCCAAAGAAGTCCTTTAAGTTAATATTAACACCCCCATGCTTAACTAGAAGTTATACCACTATATTATACTTGTAATCGACAGCCTATAATAGTAGTATCCGACCTAAGCGGTCTCTTATATTAATATAAACATTTTTATATTCCAGAAGCAGTTAAACCACATCTTCATACCCCTTTTCTGCGGCTAATAATAGTGGTGTCCGGCTGTTTTCCTACTTATAGTTCACATTAACGCTTTCTAAGAGTAGCTGCACTACTGCCGTCCGCCTAAACCTTACGGCGCATAACAGCTCATATAAAGAGTCCTTTAGGTTAAGACTACTAAGTCTACTTCTAATTAACAGCCGTACCACTAATTTATGTCCGTTCCTTACTGCCCACAATAAAGCCGCACGCCCGTAGTATCGATATTAAGTCGCCACTCTAATTTTAGCGGCTTCAAGAGATTTTTAAGCAGTCGCATCTTGTCCTCGTTTTGCAGCCCATATTAGTGCCATGCCATCCTTCCATTTGGCGTTATGGCGATAAAGGTAGGGATTTATATTACTATAGAGGCAGTCATTTATCTAGGCAAAAGCGTTAATATCTCCCTCCACTTATAGGTTCTCAGCTATTAACAATAATATTTTATTTAGTAGATCAAGTAGCGACATTCTCTATAACTGTTTATTAGGACAGTAAGTAGTTATACTTAAGCGGCAAGAATACTTACTGCTAAAGTGGAAATCTATATAGGAGCTTTAAAGTAGTAGTAATTATTAATAGGCAAAGAGCTCTAAAGATATAAAGCGCGAAGTAGGAATCCTATAAGCTTATATAGATAATGCAAGAATAGCGCGTATAAATCCCTTCCTTATGCCTACTCCTTATATGGGGTATTAAAACGCCATATTCTTACTTAGAAAGAGGATGCCCGTAGCTGCCACTTTCTAGGGAAATTAAACTCTGGAGTTATAATTCGGTTTCCTAAGCACAGTCAAAATATTAAACCGCGCATTTTATTTTTCCAATCCAGCCCACGCTAAGCTGGATTCCAGATTCTAGATTCCTAAAATCTAAATTTTAGATTTTGTAATTGGGGATATTTAGATCTAGTGTTTATATAATTCGTAACCAAGCGCCAAGATCATAATGTGCCTACTTTAGAAATATAAACAGCTGTTAGTCCCTACAGCAGAACTTAAGCCAATACTAGTTACATTTCTTTCCGCCTAAGTATAAATGACCTACCCTAGATAAGGATTACCTATATAAGGAGTAAGAGCGTACTAAGAGTTTATTATTATGCTTTTAGGTCTCTTTTGTCAAAGCCTAATATAACTCCTTCCTTTATTACACTAATTGGCAGATAAACTAAATCTAAGCTCCTTAGGCAAATCCTTAGCGAGAAGAACAATCTATCTTTAATAAACTCCCATTATCAGGTCTACCTTTAAAGTGATTTAAAGACACAAAGAGATAACAGCCTATTAATATACATTAACTCCAAGATCCATAATTATAGTTTATTAGATTTCGCACCTAGCCCACAAAACAGGTATGAAACAGTAAGATAGATTAAATAGTTGCAATCAGGCCATCACTTAGCGAAAGAAATTATAAATTATCTTTCTGCCTACGTCCTTGCTCCTCTTTTAAACGTTATTTATTACTTTGCTTCCAACCTAGGCGGGCTTCACAGTATGTTAAAGCATTTAGCATGCCAAGCTACTAAGCCTCCACTATATAACCTCCCTTAATCTACTCTTCCTTGTATACTTGTAGTTCTTGACACTTTATCTACTATATTTAACCCGTCTATTGCGGAAGCCAAGCTCCAGACTAATATAAGAATAGTTATAAAAAGTGTTAAGGAATACGAATAAGAAGACAACATTAAAAAAGACTTAAGCGCTTATTTCCATAGCATTTAAGTCCTTGGGTTGAATTAGAAATGGAATTACAGCATTTACTCCTCTATATTACGAAAACGCCTTCTTTTAGCCTCCGCAGAGGCTGTGTGGGCCCGCTAATATAATAGATTTCTCTTTAACATGCGCTATATCGAAGCGCTTTCTACAATCATAATAAACAAATTTTGCTTAGATAAGTCATATTTCTATTTTATTTAGTCATCTCGTCCTTAAGGATTTACTATACGAGAATTCTAAAAGCATCTACAAGAATTAATCTATAAAATACTAAGCCAGGCATAGCTATGGTATTTTATAGTACTTTTAACTGCTTCCGCTTTACTGCTAGCGAGTTATACGCCAGGATCTTATTATAAGAGTTATATAATATACCAATTAACTATTTGGCTAATTGGCGTAGATTTTCTCCCGTCGCTCGTTTTTAATGCGCTTTTCGCAGACGCTTACAGAAACGCGATTTATAATTACACTATCCATAAAGATATGCAACAAAAATTTATTTCAGCTATTTAAGAGGAAATAGAAGCCTTGTTTACAAAAATGGTATCGCAGCCCGCTATAAAGAGTGCCTTACTTATACATTATCAACGACTTAAGTCCTTTTAGCCACAATTCGCGCTATTTAAGAGCTACAAATCTTGCTTTTGCTATCTAATAAGGATGCCTAAGAAGGTCTTTAACTGCGGCCATACAATCTATAATGTGTGCATTAAGACCTTTGGCTAAAAACCAAAGTTAGAGAAGCATATATTTAATATTTCTTCTTACTTACTTTATAGGGTACCCTAGAAAACATCTAGCTTCCAATTTATTCCACCTATAGCTAGCACTCGTATTCTTTATATAGATGGAGGCGGTATTTATAGCGTCATACCTCTTACTTTCCTTAATTACATTAAGTAACAAGTTCAGCATTTTGGTTGCCCGCTCTGGGATTATTTCAACTATATCTATAGGACCTTAGTTGGTGCGTATTAGTTACTAGTTAGACAATTCGTTTCCTAATATACTTTTAAGGCGGCCTAATCGGCATTGATATATACTTTATACCATATAATCTCCAAGAGTCTCTCTATTAATTTAAGGAGCTTGCTAGAAAGACTTTTCCACAAGATTAAGAGGGACGCCTTTCCTTAACAAGAAGATTTTAAAGGCTTATTAGCGCTCTTATTAGAGACTATTAGTATAATTTATCTGCCATTGAAAGCGCGTTCTAATAGAGTTTAGGCATTTCTCCCAAAATGTTCAATCCACTAAAGAACGACATAAAGGTTACGGTAACGACGACGACTGCGCGACTAACTATACCTTATCTAATATTAAACTATAATAGAGGACAAAGACCTCAGGAGTGCGGTATATAAGTTAGAGATATTTATTTATCCAATTTTACTAATATTAACTTAAGGGTACCAACTTGTTCGGGCTTAGCAACTAGAGTATAATATATTAATTAGTAAAGCATAAGTCTCTAAAGCCTACCTTCCCAACTTGAGTTTCCTACTAACTGCGCTGGGAAAGTGCTTCCTACACATCTACGGCTCTATAGTATTTTAAGCCTAAAGTACTTAATAACCTAGGTACTTACCAAGATAGTAGCCTTAAGTATAATAATCCTTATTTTGTCGCTTTCTGGGAATGCCAATTTCTCTAGCCAGATAAAGGCTAACCAGATTTTATACTCTCTCTAGGGACTAGCACTTTTTCTACTTACAAATACAAAATAGGAGTACAATCCCCAGTTACAGATTGATATATTTCCCGCCTAGTACAGGCATTTATGGCCAATTTAGATAGAGAAAGAGAATGGAAAAAGTTCTATAATAGCGTGCCAATAGAGGCACGTAGCCGATACCACCGTTTTAATATATTTTTTAACGGTCCAGAGCCAAATATTAATAATTTATCTTTACTTAAGGATCTTAAACAATTGGCACATAATTCCATTATGTCCAGCATATAAGCAACCTTAGTAAAGGATTCGATCTATACTTTCATTTTCTACCTTAAGCTTAATAACGTACCTTATTTCATTAATAGTAGCTTCCAGTGTTAAGGGACTATATTTTACCGTTTAACTCTTAATTATTAAGGTAGAGAGAACCTTTATTATACCCTTATTAAGGCCTCTTTCTTTTTCCTTATCTTTAGGCGGCTAGTGGCTTGTGTAGAGTTTATACCAAAGGGCGTTCCATTATTTAGACGGCGTGTATACTTTACTACAGAAAGCATAAATAAGGAGGTATATATATCAATTAAAGGGATTATAAGCAAGCCAGGGATAATTAGTAGGCTTCCAAAAATACTTTAGCAGTTAGTAATAATTTAAGGTCTAGATACCCCATTTAGCTGCATTAATTATTAAGCACCAGAGAGGCCTCTTTTGAGCGTTCTATTAAAACGTAAACAGCAGGAATAGCTAGAACAGTTTTAAATAGACTAATGCTTACGATAACCAGATTTGCATTTGCGGATGTGATTTAACCATAAAGTAAAAAATATATATATTACCATATTGCTTAATATAGAATTCCGTTTAAACTTTCTATAACCCTAATCGTTCCTACCTCTCGTTCCTTTAATACGGAGGACGGAGCAAAAAGAGATTTCCCCTTCCTTTTTAAAACTAGTGGTTTTCTCCCCATAAGGTGCCCATAAGGTTACTAAGGTTTTAGGCCTCTTTAGGGGGCCTTTAGCAGGTCTAGGGGCATAGACTACTTAAAATCTCGTTACTTAGGCGACAGAGCCCCTATAACTTTAGCGACTTTATAGGGGGGTAGCCACTAGTCCCAAAAAGGAAGTGGAAATATCTTTTTGCTCCATCCTCCATAAATTTACCCAAATACTTAAGTTTTAGGTTCCTGAAAATAAGTTTGCAGAAAATATAGCTAGGGCAATTATTATAGTTTAATTAAAGGATCTATTATGTCCCTTAAAACTAAAGGTTAATTTTTCTAAAGAACAAATTTATATTAGCGTAAATTAAAATCTAGATTCCAAAGTCGTTTTTCCAGAAAACAAATTCGGAATCCAGTTTAGTATATACCGGATTAGAAAAATTAAAATCTAGACTCTATAGAACTACACCTCAAATATAAGAGAATTGACACACTATTAGAGGCAGTGCTCAGGATTCCTCTATATAAATGCTTTAGCGTTGACCTTCTCGTACAACCATAGCCCTTTCGAACTTTCTTTGTTTTCTGCCTTTAAGATTTTTTACTGCATCTACCTCTACTTACACCCCTCCTTATAGGGTCAATTAAGTTAAGTCAACCCTCTTACTAGGTCAATAGCCCGGTAACAATCGCTTCTAAAGCTATAGTGGCCCTTTATCTAGTTGACCTTCCTCCAGAACTCCTCTTTATAGTTATAGATTATCTTAATCCAGCGAGTCTAAGCTTACTTAGCCAGTTGGCAAATCATCTACATGCAGCTCTAATAGGCAAGCTTTATCTTATCGCTCTTATATATACCTACGAGCTCTCCGGCTGTCTAACGACTGGACTTAGTAACGTTACATTCTACTATAGAGAAAGAAAAAGGGGGACAGTTTTAGAATAGGCCGCTATTTACGACTATACGTTCACTTTTAAATCCTTGCTAAAAAAACAAAAGGTCAATATCTACCTAAGAGATCCTTACGGAAATACATTGTTATACCTCCTAGCGGGGCAAGGAAAAACCGTCTTAATAAAGCTACTACTTAAGGCTAAAGCAGATATCTTAGAGCGCAACATTTCCGGCTTTACGCCATTACATTTTGCTGCCGGATGGGGATTTACAGACGCTGTTCAACTTCTCATTAACAAGGGCGCGGATATCTCCGCTAATCAGATTAGGGATCCAGGGAGGGACTTTTAGGATATAAGCCTGTTTAATCAAGGCGCTAATACACCACTGCACTATACAGCCAATAACGGATATATAGACGTGCTTCAGTTACTTGTCAAGACAGGTGCTAATATTAACGCACTAAGCCAGCATGGGCGCACAGCGGCGAGTGGCGTAAGTATTGTCTTAAGCATAGCTAATATTCTTAAATTCCTTATGGAGCTTAGGGCTCGTACTCCTCCTATAGTAAAGGTATTAGCTTATATGCGCCATTTAAGGAAGAATTAAATTAATTAAGTAGTGTTACTATAACTCAAAATAAATCTTCAGTCCGTAATATTTAAAGGCTATTTTTATGCGTGGCGTAAATATATATCGGGCGGAGTTCAAAAGGCTATCTAGAACAGTTTCGCTAATATATAGTTTTTACACAAGTAATTAACTGAAAGGCAGCGTCAGCTAATAGTTAGAATGTAGAAGAAAATCTCGGCAGAGTCCTTAGCGTAGTAGCCATTTTACCAAAACAGGAGGGCGAATCCGTTAGTTAGGCAACATAAAGTCGTATTTATTTCGGTTCTTTTAAGAACAAGGCATATCTAAAAAGAGTCACCCTACGCTCTTTCTATAGAATTTACTATCAGCAGGAACCCTAACTATTTTTAGGTGGAATATGCTTAAAAAAACACGTGGACAAGTCTATAAAGGCATCTCTTAATAGTTCTATTAAAGTAATCCTATACAGATATAAAAACATCTAACAGTGCAATCCCGTAACTAAAAACACTTTAACTAAAGCACTAGAGTAATAAAACACTTATAGACCGTTACTAATACTACTTAAAGTTAACTATTATTATATTAGTAAAGTATAAAATATTTACGCGCATTACTTACTTACTATCAACGCCTCTAAAAGACTTAACTCCAACCCCCACGCTTAGGAAAACGGTAGCGCTTATCCTCATCCTTAAATATAAGGTCTGGGCAGTCCTTCTCATTTAGGGGCGTTAGAGGACCATTTTCCAGATTATTATCATAAGTAGGCAGGTGTCCCTCATTCAACAGCTAATAGTTAGGAGTGTCATATCCCTTATAAAGCCAGCAACGAAAGTTACGGGCTAGCTCTCACGCTTAATCAAAAAGGTTGCGTCTTAGACAGTCCTACGGAAGATATATTGTCTCCAGAGGAGTACTTTGTCCTATATAATAGAAAGGTCCTGGAGAACATCTATAGATATAGACGATAATGCACATATTCTTTTAGTCTTTTAAGCTGTAAAATAATAAATATACAAACAAGAAGAGTAATAGTAATAGCTTTAATAAGGAGTTTAAAGAGCATAGCAAATTATTCAGTAGAAGAAATTACTTAGATATTATTCCATCCTATTTTATATATTATTGCGGGTATCTGGCTCAATAGGGGCCTTTCTTTCACTCACTCCCCTAGCTGGCGCCATTAAAGTTAAGGTTATATCTCCAAAATTAGTTTTCTATCTCCTAATTCACAATTCTGCAATTTATAAATCTAGATCCTATTTCCCAAATTACGGTTTTAGGATTCGCGAAACCAGAAAAGGGATTAGGAAAATAGTTTCTCCGTCCTACTTACTCTCTCCAAGAGCGCCAAAAGGCAACCTAACTTTAAATTAACACGACAGCCCTTTATGGGGTATACTAGCTAGTGCAGAGATACCAACATGCAATAACGTCTCTATAGGGGAGGGGATGTTGTTCGCACCTTATAAGGCCAATTATAATCACGATTATAACCACACCACAGTCAAAACGAGACACATTATAGGGTGGTTAGGTTATCCACTTTCCTAGGTTTATTTAGCCTAGGCAACTCGCCCTACCCTATTTTATATGCGTTTCACCAAAGGTTGCTACCTACGCCTTAGCCGCTAGCCATAAGCCCCTACCCAAATCTTAGCAAAACTTCACTTGTACATAATAGAAGAGCATAAGATAATAAAATATTATTCTATCCACTCTACTAGCACCTTTAGATCCTTCTATACTTACTAGAGAATCTCTTTTATCTAGAAATAAAGCCCCCTATCTTCCTTCTCCCACCTCCCGTCTGTTAGGAAAACTACCTTTCACAGCTTATTAACCCACAGGACTAGCGGCTGGTAGTAAGGTATAAATACCTTAGCTATACAGTTAAGAAAATGCCCTTCCCTATTTACTAGCCCCAATTTTAACTTAGCTAACTTAGTAGTATTCTTATAGTTCCAACGCTTAAACTTAGTTGGACCGATATCTTTACCCAGCCCGTCATAGTGTATATATATTCAGAAAAGCACCTAGAAGAACGACTTCAGATCATGCCTAAAGAAGTATTTCTCGCCTAGAAGCACTCCTATAGCCATAAATACTCTCGTGCCGGTTTTGCCCCGTGCTCCCAAAGGTCCTTCCCGCTTCTCTTTAATCGCGAGATCGAAGTCAATTAAGAATACCGGCTAAGAAGGATTATTGTCTTCCTTATTTATTATAAGGTTGCCTATTAAAATGTCACATTAGATAATGCCGGCCTGCGTATATAAAAACTCGTATCCTTCAATACCACCCTCTAGTGCAGTAAGCATTGCAGCCTAAGAGCTTGCCTTGTAAAGAGGCTTCCCATAGTTACTAGTAATAACGCGTTAGTGCACACGATTCTATATAATAGGGCGCTTAGTTAGAGAGGTTAAATACAGACGCTTACCGGGCAGTAATAGGGCGCTGTAGCTAGAAGACCTCTTTCTACTAGAACTTTAACCTTTTTTTATACTTCCTTACACTCCAGCCAGTCTTAGAGGCATTATTAAGCCTTCTAACTTATAGTTTGTCGCTTTTATAATATCTAGCCCCTTGCGGATATTAAAGATATCATTATCTTATCCACTTACGCGAATAGTCTTATGGTGATAGTACCTGGCTATATTTACTACTCCCTTCTCTAATATCTTATGCAGCAGTTTGCCTTCTTCCTCGCGCTCTAGGTACTGCCACGAGTCTTTAATAATAAGGGGTATCTTAGGTATCCCCTTATAGTGTACTTTCTAGCAAGTAGTCGCTTAACCAGCGATACAGCGTGCCCGCTTTATAAGTTCGTCAAGGATAAGACGCTCAGTCTAGTCGTTGCGTACGATTTCGATATACCATTTGCCGTCCAATATTAGAATAGTAGGGTTAAACCTAAGCTACTCCTTATTTATCTAGAGAAATCCCAACATTACTAAGGTAAATTATAGTCCGTCTTTATTAATATTAAATGGTGATAATACGATGCCTCCTACCTGGTCATACTCCTATAACCACATAATAGATCCACAGAGGGTAAAGCCTAGGACAAAGCGACGACTATCCTAAGTGGCAAATACTTCCCTTATATATTTCCCCAAATCAAACCATGCTTTCAAGGCTATATTAATATTTAGATTACTCTTTAGCTCTCCTAGTACAAGTATATACAACCAATAGCATTAGGAGCTTTCGCCGGCTATTAAACTATCCACAAAGCCAATATCTAGCTTTTGGTCGGCTGTAGATCCTTATAAGGGCTGCTAAGTATACTCCACTAGTCTTTATTATGCCTTTAGAACAAACCCGTGCTCCTTTACAAAATTTAGAAATGATATAATTAACTTATTAAACTACTTTAGGACTCTACGTTCTTTCGCGCCTTTAGGCTAGTTACGCCAGCTGCCCTTAGTATATAGTGGATTATCCCCTTCCTTACATTTCTTAAAAACGGCGGCACTTACCGCCTTAAGGCCTTCCACTCCCCTAAAGAATGCCTTATATAAGTCAGGAATCCCAACGTAAAGAGGGCTAAGCTCCTCCTTTAGAATATCATCTACGTATCTCCTATGTTTAGACGAGTTGGCGAAGCTGCTTATATTACGTCAATATAGGGTTTAAACGTGGAATGGCAGCGATTAGGGGGGAGGTGTAGACTCTATTACGGTGGCAATAGTATCACTCTATACGTCCTTATCTAATTCGCGATTAAAAACTGTTTTTAGGAGAGGAGTAAATCGTTTAATATTAAAGTTGTTAGAATCAACCAAGGAGCCAAGTTAGAAAAGGTCACTACAAAGAGTGCCACGGCCAGTGCTAGATAGTAGTAATCAAGCAGCAGGAAGGTTTTATAATGCCAAAATAAGGTTAACTACGAGATTTTTAAGCCCTATATATATTAGAGGGGACTTATTAGGCAAATTAATAAATACCTTTATTGCCTATCTAATACAATAAGTCTAGAGAGCTAGGGATGCCTAGATCCTAATAAGTTAAGTTAAATAAATTGCAAAAGTTATTTAGTCCTTCCCTAATAGGCTTTATTTTAATTATCTCTAATCTAGAGATATTTACCATTACAAGCAAACGTGCCAAGAGCTATATCAGGAGGGCCGCATAGCAGGCGGGTAGGCAGGCAAAAAGGGGAGATCAAAAAGGCTAGCATATAAGGACGGTATAATAGCAGATAAGAGCAGGGAGGTTAAGAACACGTTAAGCGCGTCTTATAATAAGGAAATAACTAGGGAGAAAAGTATAAGGAAGGAAGCAATATAGGAGCGAATATAGAAGATTAAAGATTAGGTAGAGAAAAGTTAAGCCAACCCAGCGTAGTTCGGACTAAGGCTTTATAGGGCTTAGTTAAATACTAAGCCATAATAACCGGTTTTAGTTTATTCCGTAACGCGTAAGGCTTTAATACAGTAGGGTTAATTGCACAAGCGCCTATATACAATTATATGGCTGGTCCTAAAACAAGCTAAACCTAACATGCCAAATATAGACAGTCAACCTGTTTTCATAGCGGTTAATTAACCCGTTTCCTAAAATTAGGATCTAGTTTCTTAAAACCGGATCCGGTTTTTAGAATTGCGCCCTTTTTATAATAGTTAATTGGCTGTCTCCTAGGGTTAGAGTTAGGGCCTTAGCTAGGGTCAGGTTTGGTTTTAAGGTCGCGATTTAAGCCAGGGTAAAAATAGCCCTGTACTTACTCTTTTAAGACTATTAAACCGCTTGGCTTAACCACTGTACCTTTTTAGCCGTGTTTGGTGTGTTTAGCTAAACAGGCGTTCCTAATAGTTAACTAGCCCGTTCCCAAAAACAGACTTAGGATATAGTCTTTAGAATTAAAATATGGTCTTTAGAATTGGACCCAGTCCTCAAAACAAGATTCAGTTTTTAGAGTTATAACTTAGGCCAATATTAAGGGATATATCCTATATTTATTCTTAACATTCCCACCTTATTAATATAAAATTCAGAGTCACACGCCAGTTATCCTATAAAAACACCAGAGAGCTACCTATTAATTATTTATTATAGTTATATGTCTAAAGCAAAGATCACTATTAAGGTCAAAGCAAGCCATAAATAAGAACTTTTGAAAGCAAAAGGGGACCTTCTTAGAAAAGGCCAATAGATTAAAGCAACACTTTAACGCAGATTGCTATATCCTCATACGGCGCAATAGTCAATTTTATATTTATATATCTACAGATTAACCTTTATGGCCTCTAAACCTATAAGACCTAGTAGGCCCTCTTCTTTCTATTACTATACAGAATATACTAACTGTTTTAAAGGAAATGTCCTATCCTACTTTAGTTAAGAAGACTCTAGCACATTTTAACTAGGTTAAAGAGGATAGGTTAACAAAGGTTAATTCTAAGATATCTAGACCAGAAAGCGACGACCTTAAGGACTAAGCGAGTTATAGGGCGGTTGACTTATCACTACCAAGTATATAAAGGTAGAGGACTTATATGTGTGGATAACAACGAGAGATTCTTAATATAAAAGCAACTATATAGAAACAAAATACCAAGCTAAGGAAATCCTAATTAACGCCTTAATCCTCAATAAATGTAAAAAGAGATAAACGTGATTACGAAAAATCTTTATAAGAAATTTCTTATTCCTTAAAGTAGAAAGTATAGTTAAGGTCAAAGCGAGCCATAAATAAGAATTTTTAAAAGTAGATAGTGACCTTAAATAAAGCTAATAGATTATGGCGGCATTACCAGGCGGATATATATGTTATAGCACAGCGTAATAGTCGATATTATCTAGTTAATCTACATATCTATAGATCAGCCTTTATGGCCTCCAGACCCAGAAACCCTCATAGACCCTTTTTTTCTATTATTCTACAAACTAACTTCTATTTTAAGGACAAATTCTATCCTCCACTAGTAAAGAAGACGCCAATAAAGAGCGACCAGACTTAAACACGTAATAGGGAACGTAGTTCTGCTCGCTTTAGATACCAAGCTTAGTTAGATCTACTAACTTATTACTAATCAAGTATACAAATGCGGTAAATACTCACTATAAAGGGCAGGGCTAGTTCTAGCTTAAATCTAATATATAAATTTCCTTTAATAAGTAAACGATATAATAACTAAAGAGCGTACTATTTAAGCTAACAAATTTCCTCCTCAATTCTGCAAACTTCTCTATCCTTAGACTAAGCATGCCCTTTTCCTCTTAGATGCCGTGATCTTGTTTCTAGCCTTTATAACCCATTTACCTCTATAATCTAAAGTTTCATCACTGCCTCTCTTAAGAGTGTGGATTTCATTTTGAAACCGCCTAATAGTATCTTCTGTTTCTTCCCAGTCACTTCTTAGGCTGTTAATCCGATTATTAACCTTCCCTAGATAACTTATAATGTAGCGGTCGCTATTTTCGAGGCTACTAACTTTCCCTTTAAGTTGGCTAAGCCTATAGCTAAGTTAATTAACTAAACTACCTAGTCTCTCTATTGCCCCTAATAGAGTAAGCTGGGGGTTAATAAGCTTTATTAGAAGGAGTTACTAAGCGGACTATATTAAGACAACTTCTTTATCTTGTTAGTGCGGGGTAAATATTTCCTTATAGTTCCTTCTACATCGGCCTTATTATTCTCTAAATCACTCTTGCGTTCTGGTGCTAACTAAATATCCTACTTATGTTAGTAAGCTAGCGAATAGATAAAACTATAAGGAAGCAACTATCATATACCTACCCTACTGTATTAACGGCCTTATTGGAGCCCTTAGAATTAGAAGCAAGCGGTATATCCTAGCTCTATTAGCAGTATCCCACAAAGAATTTAATTTTTAGAGCGCACCTTAATCTAATACAATGTGGTATCCTCTATTATGGCGTCCAAGTCGCTTATTATTAAAGATATAAGGCAGCTGATAGTTCGAGTGTCTTTACAAGAAAGTAAGGAGGGATTTTCTTAAAGGATACTATACTTGATACAGGTCTGGTTAAAGGATATAGAGACCTTTTATATCCTGCTCCTCTCTGTCGCTTGGCTAATAGGAAAGCTAACAGTGGGCTCCACTTTAACTATGCCTTAAAAGTCGAGCCGATTTACTAACTTAGGGATACTAGCACAGCATTATAAATGCACTATAATACAGCCATAACAGGAGCATAATCCTTCCCTATCTATACCCCACTTTACTATACCTCCATAGGAGGGTTACATTAAATAACAAAGGCTAGCATTAACCCCTTTCTTCCAATCATTCTAAGACGGCGATATAGAGGCAGCCGGTTAAGTGTTACTTTATACAGCAATGTCCATCTAGTTACGTGGCTTCACTCAAGCCCTATTATACGCCTTAACGCAACTTCCTATCGCCTTAACAGCTGACGAGCCTGGCCCAAGGTTAAAACAAGGTGAACAGGTAACTTAGCTTTCAGATAGCCCCAACAGTACAGGGTTTAGAGGCGTTTGCATAAAGTTATAAACTAGAACTAGAAGCCAATAATAACCCCCTAATAACGCCTTACCTAGCAGGAATAGTATTATATAATCCACTCCTAACGCCTACCCTTTACAAAGCAGGACACTGCTTAAGCAGTAGACTTATCTCAGCCAGTCAATCTTATATATTCACTCCCCATCTATAGCAAAGGGGCTGTTGGTGCGTTGTAGGGTGGTTTAATTAGCATTTTAGCTAAGCCCTTTATAAGTGCTCCGCCTTATATGGGCGGTATAACAACTCCTATTAATCTACCTTGCGTTAAGGGAGGACTTATATTTAAGACGCTAAGTAGCCAGTACTTAGAGGCACACAGACTTATACCCTTATTTATACATTCTACTACTCTTAAGCATACCCTTTTTGCAAAGGATATTATATTATATTAGATATTGCTAAAGAAGTTATTATTATATTCTATATCCCCAACAGCATCACTTATAACTCCCCCTTAAGTAATACCACACAATTCCCAAGTACCTGCGAGTGCAGCGTTCCTAAATTGTTAGCGAGTGAGTAGGCATTCATAGATAGAGAAACCGACGGCAATGTAGAGGCGTTAACTAGTAGGGAAAGTAATATTAGTAATAATAATAAAGACTAGGATGCAAAGACACTATCTAGCGGAGAAAATGGCTTTAGCATTAAGGATTGAGAAATAGGGGTGGACATTAATAAAGAGATATTGATTGATAATAAGGCCAACGCTATTAACCAAATATAGGCGACGATTGAATATGGTACCCTTAACTCTATAGCCTTAAATCTGTAAGTACAGGACATAAATATAAAGAAGAGTTCTAATAAAAGCTAGCTAAAGGATTAAACTTTTACATCCTACTATGCCCACCTTGGCCTCTCTTCGCTTAGCCTATCGCGAAATAAAACAATATTTCGCCATTCCCACTATAGTCTCTGCTCGCTTAACTTATAGCGAGCTATAAAGCATTCGCGAGGATCTAGGCCTTTCCTTAGATAAACTTATTCACTACCTTAAAAGCGATAATAGAAGGCAGATCCATGCCAACGACCTAGGATTTTTTGAATTTCTTACGGACTTGGAACACATACTACCTTAGCGACTATTAGTTATGTTCAAGACTAAGGTACTTATAGATTTATACCTTGAGAATATAAATGCGTTATTCTATAGTGTTTTCTCTTTAGTTAAATCATTTCTCTACTTATTATATACAGCGGTTGTTCGTCTATTCCAGTATAGTGGGGTAGGGTGGTTAGGTTACGCAAAGGGGCTTAAACTTATAGCTACGCTTATAGGGCTATTCACATGTAAACTTCTTTAAGTATATATAAGGGGGCTTTGGGTCGTTGCGAAGTTTATAGGAGTCTTTATATAGGAACTTCTTTAATATTTCTAGATCTAGCCTTATATATTTCTTTTATTTCTAGTTTTAGTATTTTTATAACATTTTGCGTATACTTTTAAGAGCACGTAAGCATTCTCTAGTGGCCACCTTATATATCCGGTAAAGCGTTGGATATAGAATACACGTATTTAATGGCACTAATAGTAAGCTTTCGTAAGTAACGGTTCATAAAGGGTCTAGTTGGTGCGGCTTAGCCACCCTCCCTGCTAGCAGGGGCGAGCTTAAAGTATTTTACACTTTAATCACATGCTATAAATACCGCTAATTATACTGCCGCTAAACCTATCCTGTGCTAAGTCAAAGTGCGGGCGTTAGTAGAAGTAGCCCCACAGCCAAGCGCATAGTAAGCTTTACCCAGAATAGTCAAACACCATACTTAGACGGCTACATGAGGATAGTGTGCCATTATAGCCTACCACAATGTTCCGTACGGTAAGTATCTTATATAGATCGGTTTATCTCTTTAGTAGCCCTAGCTCTAACCAAGCATCTATAGTAAGAAGCGCTAAACCTTATAATTTAAAATTAAATCAATGTATGCATTAGTTACTCTACCAGATTTTTTAATATAAAGTCGTTTATATAACTCGCACGTTAAACCTCGGTCTTACTATATAGTCACTCTAAATCAACCCAACTCCAACCCTCTTATACTCGCTATCTATACTAGTCGGCCTAACAACTAATATATAGTACTCCTTAATATCCAATCTATCCCCATCCTCAATCTTATTCTTATTCTTACTAGACTTCTTCCTGGTAACAACACATCGTTTCTTAAAAAGATCCTCGTCCTCCTTAATATTATACTATATCCATCCTCTTTTCGTTCTGCCAAAATCCAAAATAGTATAATATTTTCCATCTAGTTCCATTGTACAATCCTAAAACTTCCCTATGTCGGTAATTAGTATAAGTTCGCGCCCCTTATCAAACCGGAGGTTATTAATCCAATTAACTATGCTAAAAGGGATGTCTATAAACTAAATACCTCCATTATATGCCATCTATGACCACGATAGTATATTCTGGGTAGGGTACTTAACCCGCTCTATTTTATTGTCAGATATCTGCTATAAGAGATTCCTATAAAGGTACCGCTTAAAGATACCGTATTTGCTTTAACACCTTAGAACGCGTGCAATACGGGCCTCTAACCTAGATATTGCAATAGCTTTATCGGTCTTCTCTATAAGGTCGCGCTTTAAGTAGTCCTTAAAAAGAAAGTAAATGAATTCCATAGTACGTTAGTAGCCTGACTTAAGGAGCCAGTTCGGGAAGTTTGGATTAAGTATAAAGAACTTCTTTCAAAATAAGCTGAGGAGTAAAATATCTAAGTTAGGAAGATGTTGGTCTATTAGATATTGCTTAAGTTTTTACCTTTTTAGTCTAGTAAGGTTTTCGCAGTAAACCCCTTTACTACATTCTTAGTATGTCTGATTGTTACTAAAATAAATAGTTTGTCATAATAAAATCCTTTCTTGCATTACCTATGCTCGCGTGTTAAGCTAAGCCTTCTCTATATCATTGTTAAAATTATCTATATCGGCGCTAATATAGAACCGCCTACCTAAGGCATCTTGAATAAGGACATACTCAGTGCTTACATTCCGCTCAAGGAATCCCGCTTTTGAATAGACAGCCAAAGTTATAGCAATTATACAGTAAGCTAAAGAGAAGACCTCTTTTATACGCCCAGATTCGCGTTTCCAATCTTCGCTATCGTGCTTGTATTGGATTATGCAGAGTGAGTCGATCTAAAGGTATGGTATACGAAGTTCTTAAGTTACTTTAATAGCGTCCTAGAAAGTCTTTGACAGGTTAAAGATACTAAATCCTCCTAGCTGTCGGCCAATGTTATCCTAGGTTATACAAAACTATTTCTTATCTTTAATTGGAAGTTCGCCCCAGCAATAGGATAAAGCGATATATTTTCTTCCGTCTATTTGCTCAGCAAGATTGAGACACAAGATATTAGGATTATAACCTAGATTATCCAGATCACCGACATAGAGGAGTCTTGTCAGCAATGCTGTATTAGATTCAATATGGTGCTTGTTACAATTATAGGACTTGTCACACCAACGAAGCCATACGCGAAGTAGTGCAAAATATACAGGGCTTTCCGCTTTAGGTAAAACTAGGAAGCTAATCTAGATATTATTATCAGGATTAGCCAAATATTCTATAGTAAAAGATATATAGTAAGTAGTGGCCCTGCCCAGCGTATATAAGGAGTTGAACACTAACCCAAATTATAACACAACCGGAGAATCCGTGGCCCCCCGCTTCCTATTTTCAACGTTGACTGTTTTTGAACGATTTAAACATTTGATTTATTATCATTATAGTAGTGTTTAAGTGTATAGAGGAGTAAAGCGCAGAGCTAGCAACTTTTTTCAGCAGCACGGACTTTAGAAAGATTAACAATGCAGCCAGTAGCCATAATAGAACTACAGCAGGTATAGAACTGGACTAGGGCAAGCTAGCTTAGAAGCGCGCTTAATAGAAAGCTTTTAAAGAAATCTCGAGCAAAATTATTATTAAAGGTATAGCGCCAGCCGCCGTGCTACACTCGTATTAGTACCGGTTTAAGCGGTCGCGTATAAGAGATATTCGCAGGTCTACTTACATACTATACTAACAAACAGAACAAGGTTAGCAGCAGCCATATATATCAGTATTCGCAGGTCTACTTATATACTACACTAATAAACAGGACAAAGTTAGCAGCAGCCACACATATTAGTATTCATAGGTCTACTTACTCCCTACACTAATAAACAGGACAAGGTTAGCAGTAGCCATATATATTGGTATTCGCAGGTCTACTTACAAGCTACACCAATAAACAGGACAAAGTTAGCAGCAGCTATACATATCGGTATTCGTAGGTCTACTTACATACTACACCAATAAACAGGACAAGGTTAGCAGTAGCTATATATATTAGTATTTGCAGGTCTACTTACATCCTATACCAATAAACAGGACAAGGTTAGCAGTAGCTACATATATCAGTATTTATAGGTCTACTTACTTCCTATACCAACAAACAGGACAAGGTTAGCAGTAGCCATATATATTAGTATTCGTAGGTCTACTTACTTCCTATACCAATAAACAGGACAAGGTTAGCAGCAGCTATATATATTAATATTCGTAGGTCTACTTATATACTACACCAATAAACAGGACAAGGTTAGTAGCAGCTATATATATTAGTATTTATAGGTCTACTTACAAGCTATACTAACAAACAGGACAAGGTTAGCAGCAGCCACATATATTAGTATTTATAGGTCTACTTATAAGCTATACTAATAAACAGGACAAGGTTAGCAGCAGCCACACATATTAGTATTTATAGGTCTACTTACTCTCTACACTAACAAATAGGATAAGGTTAGCAGCAGCTATACATATCAGTATTCGCAGGTCTACTTATATACTATACCAACAAACAGGACAAGGTTAGCAGCAGCTATATATATTAGTATTTGCAGGTCTACTTACTTCCTACACTAACAAACAGGACAAGGTTAGCAGCAGCTACACATATCAGTATTTATAGGTCTACTTATATACTACACCAATAAATAGGACAAGGTTAGCAGCAGCTATATATATCAGTATTCGCAGGTCTACTTACTCTCTACACTAATAAACAGGATAAGGTTAGCAGCAGCTACACATATTAGTATTTACAGGTCTACTTACATCCTATATAAATAAATAGGATAAGGTTAGCAGTAGCCACATATATCAGTATTCGCAGGTCTACTTATATCCTATACTAACAAATAGGATAAGGTTAGCAGCAGCTATATATATCAGTATTTACAGGTCTACTTACTTCCTACACCAACAAATAGGACAAGGTTAGCAGCAGCCACACATATTAGTATTCGCAGGTCTACTTACATCCTACACCAATAAATAGGACAAGGTTAGCAGCAGCTATATATATCGGTATTCGTAGGTCTACTTACATCCTACACTAATAAACAGGACAAGGTTAGCAGCAGCCACACATATCGGTATTCGTAGGTCTACTTACTCTCTATACCAATAAACAGGACAAGGTTAGCAGCAGCCACATATATCAGTATCCGTAGGTCTACTTACGAGCTACACCAATAAACAGAATAGGGTTAGCAGCAGCCATATATATCGGTATTTACAGGTCTTCTTACTTGCTACACCAACAAATAGGACAAGGTTAGCAGCAGCTACATATATTAGTATTCGCAGGTCTACTTACTCTCTATACTAACAAACAGGACAAGGTTAGCAGCAGCCATATATATTAGTATTTGTAGGTCTACTTACTTCCTACAACCAAGTGTGTTAGTAGAATATCTAGAATATACTCCAGGAATATTTATACTCTATCCCTATACTATTAGCTAAAATAATATTGTCTAGTTGCTATTAAACCCTACCATAAACAATCTATCCTCCCACGTATCTTAAATATGTTTGGATAATATCGCCGAAACAGTAGGCAGGACTACTATACCACTTTACGGATTGTCATCCTTTCTCTTAGACTTTTCTAAGTCCTTAGCACAATAATCTCCACATAAATACTTTAACCGCGAGAAAAAGGATTTTTTTAGAGATATAACCTAACTTCTATAGCAGCAATCGCGGAGCTAAAAAGGGCAACGGCCGAAAGCTTTCTCCTAACTTTGGTTGCGCTTTTATACTAGGGTTAAGGGGTAATTCAAGAAGTGTGTTTATAAAAGGCGGGGCAGTTTAATAAGCTGCTGCCTATATATATCAGTCCTGCAATTATTCCGGACTTAGGTCGCTGACCGTTTTCACTACATAAATATATATTTAAGCGCTAAGCCAAGCCAACATCTGCAAAGGCTCATTAGGATATGCTGCATAATTAGCGGTATTTACGGCGGGTAATTAAAGCGTAAAATACTTCAAGCTCGCCCCTACTAGCAGGGAGGGTGGCTAAGCCGCACTAACCAGACCCTTATCAAGATAGCATTTCCCAGACATTAGCGCGGTTAAAGCTATAATCCACTTTATATATAGAGGTGGCAAGCTTATTAAGTTTACTTTAAGCGAGTCTCTAACTTTAATCTAATATATAAAAAGTTTTTTATTTCTACGCAAGCAATAAAGAGATATTCTTAACATGGAACTAACTAGATAGCAATAAAATATTACCTAGCTGCAATATATAAAGAACAAGTTAAGGAAATCCTAATTAACGCCTTAATTCCCAATAAATGCTAAAAGAACATAATTGCGAAAATCTTTCCTTTTAAGAAATTTCTTATGCCTTATGCTTCTTGGGAGCTCCATTTATAGTATAATTTTTCTTTCTCTTGCGTAACTTTCCCCCTAATAGCTCTTCTAATGGATCCTCTAATGCCCTTATACTTTGCACTTCGCGTCTACTTTATTCTTAAGAGCGCGTCCTCTTCTAGTTTTTGCTTTACAATAATCTCTTTTATCGTGCGTTTCCCTACTTACTCACCACTCCTTCTAATTAAGAATTCTCTCTCTAAAGGAAAACTTCTTAACATAACTATTACTAAAGAGAGAAGGAGCTACCTACTACTACCTTCCTCCCTCCCTTCTTCCCTTCCCTTTCCTCTTTCGCTCGTCATCTTAAATATAGAGACAGTAATAATAATGCGCTCCCCTTACAATATATACCAGCGAAGGGGGAGTCCGCGTATATCAGTAAGATACTCTATATACATTAAATACATATCTCTTAAAATGCATTATGCCACCTAGCTTAATGGAACATTTAGGGTGGCAACATTAAAACTCTCTCTAGTATTTAGGAAGTCGAAAGTGGGTTTCTACGTATTTCTTTAGAACATCTTTTCGCAGTATATAGCGCATCCATTTTTCGTATAAGAACTTGTCATTGCCTATATAAATAAGGCATACTAGGTAGGGAAGCTCTATAGGGTATAACTAAATAGTCTTAGCTTTAGCGGCGTCTAAAGTGCCAAGCTCTTATTAAATAGTCCCACAATCTTTATTATCCGGCGACTCTTCCTTTAGGGACGTATAATTGGGAGTTTGGTAATTTAAGGTACTCTTAAAACCGATATCCTTTTACTTTTATACATAAGATATTTTCTCGCTTTTAAAGGCGACAAAGTCTATTTTCTTCCATTTTAAAGGTTTGTATTAAGCCGTTTCTTATTAATAACACAGTTGAGCTAGGTTTTTAATGAACTTGACTTAAGCTTTTTTATTTTTAAAAGGTGCAAAGAGCATTCTAGCAATAGTAGCCCGCTCTTAAAGTTCAAATGCCACCCTTGGTAGTGTTAATACCTTAGTTAGGCCCTTCCCACTAAGCTGCCTAGCTATCTTGATCGTGTTAATTAAGTCATAGAATTCGCGAATAGCGGTTATTAATTATTCCCTCTACAACCTTTAATATATTATGCCAATATTCCGCTTAGTCTCTTTATATTGCTAGTATAATTTAGTGCCTTTGGCCTTGGTAATGGGGTAGAGGCCTTTGCCATAAATACAGTTTTTATATTTTTCTTATTCTTCACGAAGCGCTCTAAGTTTAGGGTTATTGCGGACTTCTTCTAGCTGGTCATTATCGAGCTCTATAGGCGCTCGTCAATCTTATAACAGCCCCATTCTTGCGACAGATTTAATAAGGAGATCCTATAAAGGACTTCTAAAATAGATGCTCTGGTAATCGCGTGCAATATATATTAGTATATAATACCTCTTATACATACTACCGAGATGGCCCATAGTCTGGTTCCGCTCTTCCAGAGTGATAGTATCTATCCATATAATTAATATACAACCAGGTCTAGAGGTAATTATCAAGCAGACCTACCATTAATGTTTTTACCTAAAGCCTATTGCAACTGGTACAGCTCTAGTGCCTCCTTAAACCCAGCAATAAGCCCTAGGCGTACAAATATGTCACAGTATTTGGCGTATAGAAAGGCCTTTTCTTTTATAACATTGCCACCCCTAGTTGTATAGCTGACGTCGCAGAAGAATGGCCAATCTAGTACTTTGTCCTTCTATTTAATATATAGCACGTCGCGGTGCGCCGGTACCTTAAGGTTGAAAATATCTTGGACACTTATAAAGTTATCTCAGAATGCGTCTTAACCAACACCAACGGCTAAGATATACAAAACAATACAGAACGTAGGAAGGTCTTTAAAACGGAAGGTAAATTTCTTTCTATAGATTTACAGTTAGTAGGATACATTATTTAGACACAGCACAAAGCTTATAGTTTACCATCCTTTTCTTTATTCTTAATATGTTCTAGGTTTATATTTACTACAATCATACTCTTATTAGAGTGTTCCTCGCTGCAAATAACTATAATGTTAATATTCTTAAACCAGACGGCTTTATTGCTGCCTTTAGCACTAGCACTTTCCACCAAAGCGCCTAGTCTTGTGGCTGTAGCTACACTAAGTAGGAGAAGAAGCGAAATTTAGACTTAAATAAAGCTATAGAGTGGCTTAGTATCGTCAATCCAGAGAGCGTAAAGGATAGCATAAAGGTCTTAGATAAACATAGCGTACTTTTCCTTTACTAACTTATTAAGCCTAAGGCTTAAGATCTACTTCTATAGTTATTAGTCTACTTTAAAGGAAGGGTGGGAACTTACATTATAAACATTATTAAGGACATCACCGTCCATCTTATAGCGTGTAAGGTCCATATAGCACATACTAATTCGTTTCTAATAGCTCTACATTAAGCTCTCCTTCTTAATTCGAAAATGTTTCTTTCGCCAGCGGAGATATGCTTTAAACACCTTTAGGGCGCATTTACGCAGCTAGTCGTCTGGGGTTTTTTTAGTTATCTTTTTAATCTTTAGGTAATACCTAGTTTGCAGCAATTAAAGGGTGTAATAACAAGTTAGTGGAAATTTTTATAATTTACCTCTCCCAGATTTCGCCTTCCCTCTTCCATAGTTTCTTGGTATAAGAAGTATAGTTTAGTTTTGCGGGTCCCTCCTCTTCTAATTTAGTAATATCTTTCAATATTTCCTTAGCTTTAGCGTCTAATTCCACGTCTAATTCCGCATCTAACTTTGTATTAGACTCTGCATCTAATTCCATATCTAATTCCGCATCTAATTCCGCATCTAATTCTATATCTAATTCCATATCTAATTCCGCATCTAATTCCGTGTCTGGTTCTCTAGAATTTAAATCTATACCATCTTCTAAACGAATATATGTATCTAGATCAGTGTCTATATCCAAGTCTAGACTTTAGAGTCGTGAATTTAAGTTTTAATAAACGGCAGTAGCGTAGAGCGCTCCTCTCCTCTCCGTCCTATGGGCCAGAGCGGCTACTTTAATAGGTATACTACCATTCTGGCGACGGCGAGTTTGCTAAATAGGTAAGGTAAGCATTATAGATAAGGATTAAATCGCCAGAGAGGAAGTAGAACAAGGATAATAAAGGGAGAGAGTGCAGAGAGAGGGCGAGCAGGCCATTCCTTTAAGTAAACGCTGGCCTTTCCATATAGGCTGTGCCATTATTGAATTAACATAAGCGCTAATAAGCTTTGCTAAAGCCCCATTTCTAACCCCTCTAGGATAATAGGACGGGGCATAACAGGGATAGGAAGTGCTTAAGCAAATAGAGCTTCTTTAAAGCGGCGATATAACAGGGTCTAAGCGAGGTAAGAACGCCGCCAAAAGCGGCGGCAACAACCCCCAAAAACGGATGCAATCCCACCACCACATGTATTTAAGTAGGTATTATTCCATAATTGCGTTTATAATTTTAGTTTAACCATCTATCTCTAGATAAAACGCAGTTAAGAGTTATATTTAAATACTTAATTGTTTATATAGAGCTTACCAGAAGTCTAAAACGAACTGGCTTCTATAGTCGGATATTATTAAGTTAGGAAGTCTATATAGCTTAAAGACGTGCTTAATAAAACATTTGGCTACTAATATTACGTTAATTAAGTCTATGGGGATTATATATCACATTTTAATAAGATAGTTAATAACTTTATAAATATATATTGCGGTGGGAATGCATCCATTTTAGGGGGTATCTGGCCGCCGCTTTTGGCGGCGTTCCCACCTCGCTTAGGCCCTGTCCTGTCGCCGCTTTAAAGAGGCTCTACTTGCCTAACATACAAGCCACCCCATTATCCTGGAGGGGTCAGAAACAGTCCACTGCCTTTAGTAATGCTTATCAGCGCTTACGCTAAACCAACTATAGCATAGCCCATAAAGTCGTCCAAGGGCCAGTGCCTACTTATAGGAGTGGGCTACTCGCCCTCTCTTTGCTCTAGTCCTCTTGCTAACCTTAAACTTACCCACATTCTCCAGTTATACCTCTTCCGCTATAATACCACTTACTTACCTACCCATCAGACCAGCATAGCGACATAAAGCCGGCAGTGCTGCGGTAATCTAAATGTCAGCTCTAGTCCAAAGGACAACAAAAGCGCTAGTTACCAGTGCTGTTAATCTAAAGGCCACGTTAAATCAAAACCTGCGCTCACCTCTATATATAAGCCCAGACCCAGACTTAGATTTAGAATTAAACTCTAATTTGGACTACTTAGATTTATACTCAAACCCAGACACTAATCCAAATACGGATATTAAACCAGACGTTGGAACAAATTTGGATTCCAGCTTAGATATAGAATCTAACGCGGAATCTAACGCGGATTTAGATTCCGAAGCCAAGGAAATACTAAAGGACATTGCTCAATTAAGGCAGGAAGGGCTAGCGAAGCCAAATCATACCCTCCATACAAAGAAACTATAGCAGAGGGAAGGCGAAATCTGGGAGAGGTAAGGTTATATATTCTTCACCTGCGCTTCATTCCTAACGGCCGAATAAGGTACTGCCTTAAGATTAAAAAAAGGACCAAAAAATCCCCACACGACCAGCTACGCGAATGCGACCCAGAGGTATTCAAAGCATATCTCCACTGGCGGAAAAAACATTTCCGAATTAAGAAGGAGAGCTTAATGCGGAGCTATTAAAAACAGATCAGTATGTGCTATATAGACCTCACATGCCATAAAATAGACGGTGATGTCCTTACTAATGTTTGCAATGTATATTCTCACCACATTATTACTCCCTTACGTAAAGGTATACTAATAGCTAGGTAGTAGATCCCGAGTCTTAAGCTTAACAAATTAGAAAAGGAAAAGTATGCAATATACGTCCAGGACCTTTACGCCATTAGTTATACCCTCTGGGTTAACAACACCAAAGCTCTATACGGCTTTATATAAGTATAAATTTCGCTCCTTCTTCTTCTTAGTGTAGCTATAGCAACGAGACTAGGAGCTCTTGTTAAAAGTATAAGCGCAAAAGGCAGCAACAAAGCACTTTTATTCAAGGATATTAAACTTATAAAGGTTTATAGTCTTCAAGAGCCTAGGTAAAGTACTATTGTGGTAAATATAAACCTGGAACACGTTAAGAATAAGGAAAAGAACGGAAAGCTATAAGTTGGGCCATATGCTGGGCTTTACTATATCTTACTAACCCTTATTATATAGAAAGAAGTTTACGTTTTACCTTAAAGGACTCCTAGCATTCTGCATTATTTCGCATATCCTAGCCATTAGTATTGGCCAAGAAGCATTTAGAGACAACTTTACAAGCGTTTAAAAGATATTCAACCTTACAATACTAGCGCACTGCGATGTACTTCAAATCAAATGGAAAGATGAAGTACTAAATCGGCCATTTTTCTGCGATAGAGAAAATATGACAGGGGGCGTCCGTATCCTAAAAGACAAAGCCTTCCCTTATGCCAAATACCGTGACATATTCGTGCGCTTAGGGCGTATTACGGGCTTTAAAGCAGCGCTAGAGCTGTATTAGCTGCGACGGGCTTCTAATAGAAACATTAATAGTAAGTCAGCTTTATTACCACTTCTCTCCTCTTTATGCTAAGACTATAGAACCCACTAGGTGTTCTTACTTTAGCAGAACGGAACCAGACTATGGGCTATCTCGGTAGTATATACGAAAAGTACTATACTCCAACGCATATCGCACGCGATTTTCAGTCTATTTATTTCAAAAGTCCTTCTAAAGACCTCCTTATCACGTCTGTAGCAAGGATAGGCCTATTACGAAATCGATATGCACCTATAGAGCTTAACGGCGATCAACTGAATAAGGTCTAGAACGAGCCTACGCTTATAGCACTTTACAACAAATATATAGGATATAAAAATCAACTTTATGGTCTAGGCTTCTACCCTGTTACTAAGGCTAAAGGGACTGAGCTATATAAGCAATATAATAATTCCAAGCATGTAATTAGCAAGATATATTAAAAATTGTATAGAGAACGACTAGAAAAAGCTATTTAAGAATTCTATAATTTGGTTAACACAATTGAGATAGCCAGGCAGCTTAGTGGGAAGGCCGCAACTAAAGTTCTAACACTACCGACCGCTGAATTCGAAATTCGAGAGCGGGCCACTATTGCCGTAATGCTCTTTAAGCCGTTTAAAAATGACAAAGCTCGCATCAAGTTCGTCTATACACTGGCCCGACTATGTCATTGACAAGAAATGCCTTAACGTAAAGCCTTAAAACGAAAGGAGATAGATTTCATTATCTTTAAAAGCTATAAAGCATCTTTCATAAGCAAGTAAAAGAAGGCCATTAATGGTTTCAAGAATGCGTTAAATGACCCAACTCTATATACGGCCCTGGGCAAAATCCCGTAGAAGAGTTAAGGCGGCAAGGCTGTAAAACAAGAGCCTAGCGTATCAGAGGCCAACGAAATTAAGGCTGTTTAGTATCCATAACTATATCCCATAGTGCTTCCCCACCCTATATACCTTATTTGTATAGGTAATAAAGAGTTTATATATAAAAAATAGATGCGCCTAATACTAAGAAAAGACGTCTTAAAAAAGCATATGGAAACCCACTTTTAACTACCCAAGTATTAAAAAGAGTTTAAATGTTGCTATTCTAGATGTTCCACCTAACTAGAGGGCATAATGCATTTTAAGAGACATGTATATAATATATATAGAGTATCTTATTAACACCCACGGACTGTCTATCTAATATTCTTAATTACGTTCCCAATAAGATTCCTAAAGTTTGCAGATATTACCTAGCTCGCCTCTTCTTACCCAGCTACCTAAAGCAGGAGGCCACCATCTACAAGCGCCTCCGTCCAATTCAAGGGATCTATATACCGGTGCATTTAGGAAATATTAATTTTGGCCATCCGTATTTCTATAACAGTATTGTGGAGATTGTTTATATAATATTCCTTAGTTTTAGGGGGAAGTTTATCTCTTAACGTATTAACGGCGATAATAGGCAATACCTAACTAAACAGGTTAAGCGCTTAATTTAGGCCGTATATTAGCTAGGAGTATTGCACCAAGATACGATATCTTATAATATGCTTTGGAATATAAAGATTGGCTAGGCGATAATGATTAACTATACTAGGCGTTATCTTACTAGATACAAAAATTCCCTACAGCCATCTAGTGTGTAAGGAAAGCTATATAATATTAAATGGCGTTCTACATTTTAAAAGCTATACTTGGACAGTTTATAAAATCAAGCATTAGGTTTTAAAGACTAATTCTATATAGCCTTTCTATCTTTATTATAAAAGAAGTATACTCTATTTAAAGCGTAAGGTATCCTACTATTTCACGTTCTAGTTCTGCTTCACATCTCTATAGTAAGGGTAATAGCGTTTTATTATAATAAGAAAGCTAATAAGTTTAGTTCTAGCTATAAAGACACAGAGGCTATAGTAGATTCGCTTTGTCCTCCTTTAAATCTTCGTAAACGAAGATTGGAGGAAACGATTAGGGGGACTAAGAAATATTAAAAGAAGAGACTAGAGACCACCATGACTATTATAGGCGACCTCATTATCGCAGACACAAAAGCTACCTCTAATGCCGCTATAAACATTACTAGTAAGGTTAGGAACACCTTTTTAAAATCTATTACAAAGTCCGCCCAAGATGCCGCCACAAACACCCTAGATACCATAGACAGCACCACAGCCACAGATACCGTAGCAACGAATGACAAATATAAATACAATTTGCAATACATAATGGCAGAGATAAAATGTTTAAAAATCAATAAGAATAAGGGTATTAAGGATGAAGATACAGAATTAGGAGTAAAGTTAGTAAAGAAGTCCCCAAGAATAAGGCGCAGATAGTCCGCTTTGGTTTTAATAGATACTCAAATAGATAACAGACGGATATAGTTTTATTTTTAGCCGTCTCTTCCAAATGAAATATCGGATTCGCCGTCTTCAATTATTAGAATATCCTACGACATATAATTTAAAACCCTTGCGCAGTCCGAGGAAAACATTATAAGACATACTATAATGCACTCCCCCTAGCCTCTATTAGCGGATGTCTTTAGAGGCTATATATTTGCTTACTAGAAGGAAATAATCCGTCTAATAAATAGCAAGAAGGATTATACTTGCCATAGCTAGAATAATGCCAGGTATTCCGACCCTTAAGGTCACCCGTAATAATCTTCGATTCCGCATGTATTATTCCACGCCTACTTGCCATATTTTAAAGACTGGAATTGTAGCAAATAAGATATGCACTAGAAAACTTTCTACTACTACCAGGATGCATAGTAGTAGCTAGCGCGATATAGAGAAGAATCGCCCAATATCTAAGCCCTAGAGTAGAAAAGCAAGAAGAATAGTAATACGGGCCACCCAGCGGCCCTTTATAAATATACTGACAAAACCCCATAGAGATTAGATCTAGCTTCCTATTAGTAAGTTCCTTCAGTATAGCGGCCTTACAAACCTTAGCAGCTAACACAATCGCCAATAAAGATCTTAGCAACACGGCTATTGGTTATAGTATGTCCTAAGGTGGATAAATAATCCGGTGCTTCATATACCCAATTAAGGCAGCAACTATGAGTCCGGGGATAAGGAAAAGAAATACTATATTAAAGACAAGATGCCACCAAAGGCGCTATGGCTTATAATACCACAGGGCGACAGTACGGAAAATTATAAGGCAACAAATAAACACTGTATAAACGTACGCAGCAGCTGCAGGTAGAGGAGCGTGCATTATAGTAAAGGAAAGAAGGCAACTGCATTCTCAGCCTAGTTAGCCTATAGGCCTTATAACTCTGCCAGTAAGCCCTAAGTTTTGTAACGGTAAATAGAACCCAGGCTTAACATAGTCAAGCTATTAGTAAAGCAATATTAAAGCACCTACTTAGATTTAGGATCGAGTCAATTCTCTAAGGAATATGGGGAAGAATCCGATTAGTTCCTAGCAGGAAAGGCTTTTAGGGTATGAAACCTTAATTAAGGCTTATATTAACTCATTCTAGAAACCTCCCATCTGTCCAGTTTAAGTAATTAATTCAACTCTTTAGGGACGCGTTGCCGAGAAGGCTAGTATATAGGAGGAGTTGCTTTGTACTAGCATAGATTTAGGGCACTAAAAAACCTATAGGTTTTTTAGTGCCCCAAATCTATACTAGCTCACCATTGCTTAAAGCAAAAGGTTTTGCCCACTATTTGCTATTAGGACTTCTCATAACACCTATAAAATGGTTAATATTACCGCGAAACTCAGAGCTGCTCTAGTATAAGAAGAGCTAGCGCTTCTAGAGCTAAGCGTAAGTTTACCTATTCTACAGATACCACCTCTTTACTAAACTTTTTCGTAGTTACTCCAAAACGTAAATAAAGTCCTTGAGTTAGTTTACAAAGCTAAGTCAAAGTTAAAATCTTTCGCAAAAAAAATAACTTTTAGGGTTGATTTAAAAGAAACTAGTGTTTTATAATCAAGTTTATTAAAGATACGCAGTTCTAAGCCTAGCCCTAGGGTTGCGACATTTCTTGCTAAAGTTTAGGCCGGAAAGACGGCTTTCTAGAACCCTTAAGTTTAGAAAACCTACATAGACGATTAGAAAAGCTTTCTTAAGAATCTGCTTAATTATACCGTTTTTATCTGCTTGGTTCTTGAAACAGAGAAGGTATACTACTAACTCCTTTACAGATTCGGTTAAGTAGTTCTGTAGAAGCTCTTAAAAGATAGATACACAGCAAGCTTAATAGCCAAAGACTTTTATGGAATTGGCTTAAACACCGAAATCCCACTTAAAGACTTCACTAAAGAGATAGAAGATTTCTTTACTGGCGGAAGCAAGTACTGCTTAATTGGTAAGGCGCTAGGAGGGCCTGGTGTCTTATTCTTCCTTCCTTTAAAGATAGGGGATAGAGTGTAAGTTTAGCAGTAAATAGTGGTTATTTATATACTAACCATAATCTTAGATGGGAAAAGAAGTTCCTAAAGGCAGATTCTAACCACAACGAATTAATCTAAGCCCTTAAAGATGCGGGCATCTTAGATATGTTAAAAGAATACCATACACTTGCCGAAAGCTTAATTAGAGAAGGCATTAGTATAGTTAAAATCCCTATGATTTAGTGTGGATGTTAACTTTACTAGGTGCTACTACGGCTATTGCATATAAGGCGATTAATTGGATTCTAAAAGCTCTAAAGAGAAGATTAGAAACTGTTAAATAACTAGATAGCAAGCGACTTAGGGCCCAAAGAGAGAGGAACTCACTTTTGGTAGAGTAGAGTGCCGGCATTGTAAGGCAAGACTAATATAACGTAGTAAATCCCATTACTACGTTCCAAAAGGCCGCTCTAATACCGTATATATAGGAGGCGTATAGATATGCTACTGGAAACAGTATGGGTAAGGGTAGATAGAACTAAGTGCCAAAAAAACCCCTAACTTCTTATTAGGAAACCCTAAGAACAATTTATACAATCTATTACTAGGCCATAGAGATAATAGAGCTTAGCCATTTAATATATTACATTTAATAAATAAGGGAAAAGTCATACCGTATAGTAAGTGCTATTGTAAATGCTTTTCATAACCGGTACCTAACCTTAAGGAAGACGCATTTAAGTAGGCACCTAGGCCGAACGGACCATTTAGCGAGAACCAGCCACAAATTTAGATAGGAATAACTTATAGCAATTTAGGGGTCCTAATAAACCCCATATAGCAGGAGGCATATTATAAAGGTATAATAGTCTTATCTAATACCGAGAATAGGCCTAAGAGCTTCTTATTAAACCTATCCACTCCGCTAATAGACGCCAAAAACTATTTAGCAATACTAGATAACGAAATAAGCAGAGAATTATCGACTCTAATATAGAATAAAGTCCCTTCTACGCTAGGGATCCTCGTAGACTTTAAACCACAATATAACCTCTTTAATAATTTCCTTACATCCTTTAAACCACAATACAACTTCTTTAAAGTATTTGACTTAACAAATCTTAACACAGAACCATAAGCTGCCTACTAGGCTTTTCTTTTAGACCGGCTATAGTAACAGGATAAGAAACACCACCCTGTTACTAATAGCGGCTGGCTTACCAGTAGTATAAAGGACAACACACCCGCAAGCCAGCTCTACTTGCTGTTTGGTGCTTTTATCAGTAATATATATAGGCGCCTTTAAGATCTAGATAGGAATAACAAACTGGTCTCTTTAAGTTCCTATACATGCATCCTCTTTTGTAGATTAAAAAACGACCTAGCGTTATAGAGGCTGCTAAATTATTAGCAGATTACGTATAATTCAATAGCTCGCTACCTACCTTTGTGAACAACTTCAGCTAAGCTACTCTATAAAGGTGTAAAGCTTCCTAATCCACTTCCTTTAATGTGCATTTCTCTATACCTGGTTCCAAGAACGGTGTAAAAGTGGTTTTTTAATTCACTTCTTTTAACGTACATTTCTCTATACCTGGCTTTAAGGACAGTATAAAAGTGGTTTTCTAATCCACTTCCTTTAATGTGCATTTCTCTATACCCAGCTCTGAAGACAGTGTAAAAGTGGTTTCCTACTTCTTTAGCACCTTACAGATGTTCTTTATTATATTGCCAGTGTCTAGTTTAATCTGATGTAAATGTTTGGGTATAAGTGACATCTATAAAAGCGGAAGGGTTCTGACGAAAAAGATAAGGGATTTTACCTTGTCAGGAAGATACGGGATTAACTATACAGAAACTACATTTAAGGAAGGGCATTTTTTAGTATTAGTATTGCTAAGATTTTAGCAAAGGTCTTACTTACCGCTTTATGCGGCCTAGTTACCATTAAGTGATCGATAAAAAGCGCAGATAATACTTTTCAGTGAATTAGGATAAGTGGGGTTTTTTAGTTATATAACTAGCTTTATCCAAATGGAGGGGTAGTAGGAAAATACTTGGCATATATATAAGCCTTAATATGCAAGACAGATATCGCGCGCATTAGAGGCTAACCCATTTGCCCTATTATTTTCATAGTATAATTTAACTAAGTATTCTAGAATGCCATACCTAAGCATTCTAGCGGCTCTCGTCACCTAATAATCAACCTGCATTTCCATATATAGATATATACGCCCTTCCCTATTCCGGCCAATAGATATAAGGATATAAGACCAGCTAGATACTAGGGCTTTAGCAATTGATATATAAATAGGCTACTGCCTAAGGTCAAATTTCTAATAAGTCAACCCCCTTATACTTAACTTTCTTAACCTTTTTATACTCTTAAAGGCATATTATATCTAATTCGCTTACCAAACAGATTGCAGAGTTAATCTATAACCCCTCGCTAAAGTGGACGGCACTAGACTATAACGGTTGGGTTTAAACTAAATATAACTAGCTAACGTAATTCGCATCTGGTACAGCTAGAGACAAACTTGTCTCAGAATGGATTAGATATTCGCCTACTATTAGTTTAACTATAATGAGATTAAGTAAGCTCTCTAAATAATGCAATAGGTCTAAATTATTAGTTATAGATAGGGTAATAGCAAAATGTATAAGATCGCGGTTAAAATAAAAGAGACTAAAGGCGCTCCTTATATTACAGTTAGTTGGGATAAACTACGTACATTGGAATAGTCAGCCAAAATATTACAGTAGGCCGTAAAACCTATCTTATAGCTATTAAGTCGGCTAGGTTTAAACACGGAGGAGCTATAGGGTCTTAATAGGAAGTTTAGCCCCAGGAAAGCTACTAGGGAGGATTTGGTTTAAGTAGTTAGAGACTACCTTATTGTTTTAAAAAGGGCTCTTACAATATAGAAGCTTATAGAGGCGACTAGGGAAGCTAGCTTAGATTATAGAAATGGCAGTAAAAGGTTCTTCCTATACATATAATATACTTGCTTAAAGTGACCTGTCTATCCTACCTACTGTTTTACAGGATGGCTATAGGCTCTTAAATTATCTAAATTATATACTAGCATTTTAAGCAACGAAGTATATAAGGGTAATTAGGGTCGAGTAGATAACTACTGTCCTTAATATAATATGTAAACTTGGCGCTGTAATTAATATTATGACAGGTCCTAGTCCCGCAGAGAGTATTAAGACAGTTATTAATATTTTCGCTTTTGCTCTTAGCCGCGGCGCACCTCGCCTTGGCGGATTAAAGTAGTAACTCCATTTATTATAGCTGAGATTAAACAGCTTAAAGTTTCTATATGAAATTTTCCTCCATGTCCTTAGATGCGGTAATCGCCGTCCATATAATGCTGATGGTAAAATTGCTTATAACGTCTAGCTTTGCGAAGTCCTTAAGTTTAACAAGCTCTTTAATATGCTCGGCCGCCGTTAAGGTAATTATATTATATAATGCTAAGTCACCTATTAGGCCAAAGACATCCTTAACAATATTAGAAAACCCATCTACGGACCAGCTGGTTTCTAGAATATATTAGATTTTTATATTCGCAAGCTCTTTCAGCTGTGGTATATTATAATAATCGGCAATTGCATTAACATGGACGTGGCGAAGTATAATATTAGCCGTTGTCGGCCGTGTTGTTATATCTTTATTATTGCCACTGCTATTGTCTAGTTTAAATGGCGATAAGGCATCGGCGTTATTAAGTTGCGCTACCTCTAATTCTATAGATTAAAGTTTAAGTACGGATAAATTGGATTAGCATGCGAATATATCCCTTACCTTAGCTGAGCATTTCTATACTTGCAATATTGGATCCTTGCTCCTCCTTGCCATTATTATAGTCCCTCTTATATATAAATTAGATTATTCTCTTAACGGTGCCGGAATTAAACTTGTTAATATTTATAATATTAGTCGCCGCCTCCTACCTATTAGTTAGTTCCTAGTTAGGGTCAATTCTACTAGATATTTAGTTGGCTTTTACCTAAAAGCCCCTATTACAGGCAGCCGCAAGTATAGGAGATTGGGTGCATATAATCACTTTATAGACTTTAAACTCTAGCCCCTGGCATATAAGTTTTAAGTTGCTATATTTCTTACTATTTATAAGCTGCGCTAAGATAAGCGGAACACTTTTAGATAATATATTTCGTTAGTTTTCTTTCCTAGTTCTGTATTTTAAGCAATATTTAAGGGAGTAATTTAGTATCAAATAGGACGATTAAGAATAAGAACTCTACTTTATTAAACATAGCTCTAGAGCCTCTATATATATATCAAGAAGTGGTTATTAGCTTTGTCTAATCTATAACAGATTTAGTTAATCAGTTAAAGCTTTAAATGTCAGTTGCTTAACTAAGGACTAATATAACTTCTAAGCGCCTTACTTTTAGAACCCCTTAGTCACATAATTACCTTAGTTATATAATTACCTAACGCGCACGATTTTCTAGCTCGTATAATTACCTAGCTTGTAAGATCTCCTAGCTTATATAATAGCCTAGCTTATAAAGTCACCTAGCTTGTACAGTCTCCTAGCTCCCATAATCTCCCGGCTCCCACAATTACCTAGCTCCTATAACCTCTAGCTCGCAAGATCCGAGAGCTCGTATAACCCCCAAACTTGCACGACCCCCAAACTCGCATGATTGCCTAGTTTGCACAACCCTCCTAGCTTAAATCGCCTAGCTTACAAGATCGCCCAGCTTGCAAGATTACCTAGATTGTATAATTTTCTAGTTCCTATAAGTTCCTAGCTCCCATAAGTTCCTAGCTCCCACGATCTCCAGCTTATAAGATCCTATAGCTTACACGACCCCTAGCTTATACAATTGCCTAGCTCACACAACCTTCCGGCTAACAAACGCTTAATATTATTAGATAGGAGACGCTTATGGCTTCGCTTTTAATTAAGCTTCTAGTATATCCGGTACAGGTCCTTATCCAGACACGCCCAGCCCAACTTAAGAAGGTCCATACTTCCATTAAGTAGGCCAACACTAAGTTAATTAAAAGATTTTGGGTTTAGTAGTCCAATAGCGCCGATACTACAGAGCTATGCCACCTAATTACAAGGATATTAGACTGGAAGATATTAGAATAAGTAGATATTATCTTTAATTACAGTATACCTACGAACAAGCGTTATCCTTAGGTTGTGGCGTTTAACGTTAAAGTTAGCGATTCAATTTTAGCTAGTTAACTTTCCTATCCACTAATACAGCCAAAAGTGAACGAAACTGTAGATTGGTAGGGAAAGGATAATCTTAAATATGGCCTTAGTTTTCTAAGTCGATTAGATATTTAAAGGAAATGATATGCTCTAGCGTATCCATAATATAAATCTAAAATATACATGTAGTTTCTAAATACAAATAGTTTATAGCATTTTTGTATATAGCTTTTTCTTTATAAAGACCTAAGCTATTATACTTAGTCTACTAAAACACCATACATGTAGGTTTAGGTGTAGTATATATAATCCCCTAATTATCGCTTATAGAAGAGCTTGATGGGGTAGTAACTAAGCAACTATAATGCCTAAGTAATGGGGTTTCTAATACCTACACCCTATCCGGGCAATGGTATAGATCCTCAACGTCGTTCTAATACTTCTTAGGAACTTTATAATTGACGCATCTATATTAAGTCCACTAATCCATTAATATTTCGCACATAATGACGTACTGTTAGATAGCAATTAGAATTAGGTCTTTAACTTAAGTGATATTTTTAGAAAGTCTAACCTACTAATATATATAGGAGAAGTTGCTAGATATAGCTAATAAGAGTAGATAAAGTTTAGAACGCCTTTAGGATATCTTTTTAAGTTAAAGGGTTATACTCTTAGAATTGTAAGGAGTAGGGAGTACCTAGTAAAGGTGCAAATTTTAATAGCTTAGGTTGTAGTAAGTATATACACTATTTATATTGTTTCTACTAGCTTAACAAGGCTGCGATAGATAAGACATTAAATATACTAAACCGTATAAGTTAGATAGAAACGGCTGCATACAGCATTGCTTTAAGGAAAATGCACTTAAATATTTATCCCATTCTGCTTCTAGGCGGGCGTATATATTAAGCAAATATATAGTCACAGTAGGAGCACCAGTAAGCCCATTTCATGCGTAAGGTTTTAGAACAGCTCCCTTTCCAACGCCAGCCTTATCTTTATACTAATATTCCTTGTACTGGCAATGCCCAATCTAGGCATCGTAGCAGCCCATTCCGGCCCCTAACGCCAAAATCTTCAGGGCGCCGTGTAGTAAAAACGCCCTTAGAAGCTAGCTGCACCTTGCTCTGGCATCCTCTTTAGCCTTACTGTATTTAAGCCTTATGTATTATATACAAACCTAAATTAATAAGAAGCAAATGTTACAAAAATCCTAAAACTAGAAGTAAAAGAAATACATAAGATTAGATCTAGAAACATTAAAAAAGTTCCTATATAATAACCCCTATAAACTTTGCAACAACTTAAAGCCCCCTTATATATACTTGGAGAAGTTCTTATATAAACAGCCCTGTAGTCACAAGTCTAAGCCCCTTTATATATACTTGGAGAAGTTCCTACATAAACAACCCTATAAGCGTAGCTATAAGTCCGAGCCCCCTTATATAACCCAACTACCCCTCCCCACTATACCGGAATAGATAAACAACTGCTATATACCATAAGCAGAGAAACGATTTAAACAAAAAGAAAACACTATAAAAAAATATGTTTATATCCTTAAGATATGAATTTATAAGTACCGTAGTTTTAAACACAACTAATAGTTGCTAAGGTAGCATGCATCCTAGGTCTATAAGAAATTCAAAAAATCCTAGGTTATTAGCATAGATTTGCCTTCCGTTATTACTTTCAAGGTAGTGAATAAATTCATCCAAGTAGAAGCATAGATTATCGCGAATGCTTTATAGCTTGCTATAAGTCAAGCGGGTAGAGACTCTGGTAGAAATAGTAAAATATTATTTCGTTTCGCGATAGGCTAAACAAAAAGAGGCCAAAGTTTTAACCCTTTTACCAGCTTTTATTAGAAATCTTCTTTGCATTTATATCCTGTACTTATAGATTTAAGACTATAAAGCTAAGGCCACCGTATCTAACCGTCGCCTATATAGCCTTATCGCTTAACATCTCTTTATTACTATCTGCCCCTATTTCTTAACCTTCAGTGCTGACACTATTTTCTCCGCTATATAATGTCTCTGCGTCCTATTCTTGATCCTTATTATTAAAGCCACTTTCCCAACCAGCTAACGCCTCGTTGCTATCTCTAAAGTCGGTTTCTCTATCCATAAACGCCCACTCACTAGCTAACAATTTAGGGACGCTGCGCTTGCAGGTACTTGGGGTTACGGGATACCACTTAAGGAGAAATTGTGGTTAATATTGTTAGGATATAGAACAAGCCTATAGACCTCTAAGTACCAGCTGCTTAGCGCCTTAAGTAAAAGATCTTCCCTAACATATGGCAGATTAACAGGAGTTGATTACCGCCCGTATAAGGCAGAGCGCTTATAAAGGGCTTAGCTGAATGCCAATTAAACCACCCCTCAGGCACTAATAGCTCCTTTGCCACAGATAGGGGGTTAATATATAAGATTTACTGGCTAGGATAAGTCTACTGCTTAGGCAGTGTCTTGCCCTAGGAAGGATAGGCGTTAGAAATGGATTATATAATGCTATTCCTGCTAAGAGAGGCGTTATTAGGGGTTATTATTAACTTCTAATTTCAGTTCACAGCTTTATGCAAACGCCTCTAAACCCTACTAAGGCATACGGTATCTATTGGGAATCGTTAGCCGTTTAAATTTAGCAATAGCTCAGCCAATAGCTACCCCTAACAATGCCTCACTTAATACTTCACTTGTGGATTACTTTAGGCGCCTATAGTCTTGGGCGTAGACAATATATAAGCTAAGAGTAATTACAGCCACTAAATATTATACCATAGATACCATATAAAGTGGAAAAGAGCGGCTAGTATACTCCGCTTTTTCTTTCTGCCTTTTATCCTAACTCCGCCCCAAAAGAGAAATAAAATATAAACATTATACTCCTGGCTCTTATATGCTATTAATTCAACTTACCTTTAAATCTAACCTCTTAACCATATATCCCTTACCATCTTTATAAGAATACTAGATATTATGTATATTACCTTAACTAAGCTTAAATACGTTGCTAACATAACCTATAGGTCTTCAATTAGTGCTTATAGAAATATTATAATATGCTACCTCCCTAAAAATAACATACCTATTTGTTAACTTGCTAAAAACCTTAAATTATCCCAGAATCGCATTAATAATAAAGACATAGTATCTACTAGTAGGGAGAAGAAATAATTGCAGCTTTCCAACCCTATGTAGAAACAGATGTCTTATATGCCTGCTTAAACGCCTAATAAGGTCAACTCTTATAAAATTAACGGTAATACGGAGGGTGATATACAAGAAGATACGGAAATGTACGCCAATTACCTTAAGAGCCTAGAAGGCCGTAGCGAAACTAAGACAGTCTTACCTAAGCCAATGGAGAGCTATGGTGAGGCTAAAACAGACTTACCTTAACCAAAAGAGGTTTATATTAAAGGTTTGCCGGTGCCTCTAGGTATGTTTATAAAACACCTATATATTGTTTAGCTATACTAATAATCAAGCAGAGAATAGTTTAGCCAATCCTATAAACTTCCTTGGAGATATACCTTCCCTAACTAAAGTATTAACAATTTCCAATGCTATAATTTTAGACGGATAACTAAAGTATCTCTTATTATGGTTGCCAACTTGCTATATAATAGAGGACTTAAAGCGTCTCCAAAACCCTGGATATAGATCAGTTGTATCTATATATAGTCCTATTGTAGTAGTATACTAGTATCCTACCTGGGTTTTACCCGCGGGTATACCGCATAAGAAACTTGTATCATACTATACTAAGAACCCACGTTACCTCTGTCATCATGCTAGGATACACAAAGCACTTAAAGATGTTATAATAGAGATAGCTCGGAGGGGCAAACCATATAAGCAAAGAGACCAACCAGGAAAGGCACTAGATGATTATTTAGAAGATCCATTAAGGAGAGGGACACGTAAAAGAAAGGTAGATTGCACCGTAGATAGAGCCTCTAAGAAGCCAAAGAAATGAGAAATTTCTTATAAGAAAAGATTTTCGTAATCACGTTCTTGTTTTCTAGCGTTGAGAATTAAAGCGCTAATTAGGATTTCCTTAGCTTGGTATTGTTTTTCTATCTAGTTGCTTCCATATCAAGAGTATCTCATTGTCGTTTGTATGTACGTTAAATTGAAGTTAAGAACTCGCTTATAGTAAGCTTACAAGTCCTCCACCTTTATATGCTTAGCAGCGATGAGTTAGCCGCCCTATGACTTGCTTAGTCCTCTATAAAGAAAAGACTTGTTATAAAACATAGTTATTCCAATTAGATTAGATTAGATTAGTAAGCCTATAGGCCTTCTTAGCACCCTATGGCGTAAGAATAAAACTAAATCAAACTAAACGAAAAGACTCGTCGCTTTCTAATCTGGATGTCTTAGAATTAGCCTTTATTAGCCTACCCTCTTTAACCTAGTTAAAATGTGCTGGCGTCTTCTTAACTAGTACAGGATAGAACTTTTCCTTCAAAGCAGTTAGTAGTCTTAGATAAACCTCGGTTCACTAAGCCATGTCTTTTCTACCTACTAGCCTTTAACGCGCCTCTATTATACATCCTTTCTCTATCCTCCATCCTTCACTCCTAGTGTTGTATTTCTACCCTTAACCAATGCTCTCCTATACTCGCCTTTATTACCTTTAGCTACTAAAGACATGCCCTCCTTATTAACTAATAAGGAAACACTTTAGGTATTATAGACAATAAATAGACCTAACAAAGGGCCACAAGTTGATTCTATTAGAGATTTGCATAGCCTCTACGGTATATCCAATTCAGAAACTGGTGTTTTTAAGCGCTTAGTCTTTACCTTCATTGGTAACCAAGACTATGTCTACTTTGGTAGAGCGCCAATTAGAGGGATATATTTAAGCTCCCAGGATCTTAAGAAGGCCTTAAAACGAGTTCTAGACGAGGATATATACCCTAAAGTGCCGTCGCAAATTATAGTTACGTTAATCCCAGTAGAGGTAGATGTTTATATTAAACGTCCTAAGCTAAACATCTATAATAACTGGGTAAACTTAGGCCTACTAGCAAGGCTATTTTTAGGAGAAGCCGAGACGTTCAAAGCCCTTATTTGGAAGCCATATTATAGGAATATTATCCAATATCACGGCTGTATTGTTTACCGGCGTCATATTACCGGTATCGTCCTTAATTAATGTTCAAAAACACTAAAAAACCGACTAAGGGAAGGCGCGCATAGCTTTAACAAAAGACTATATATAGATGGTATCAAATCAGGAGTCGAGCATCTTCACTCCCTTAGGTATGCGTATAATGACCTCAATCCAAGCAACATTATAGTCGGCAAAGATAATACCCCTATCATTATCAATTTAGGTTCTTGCAAGCATTTTAGCAAAGCCCTTATATCTAGAGGTACATACGGATGGATAGATAAGGACTTTATAACTTCTAAGCAACGTCATAACAAGGCTGCTTTAACAAAATTATAGGAGTGGCTTGAGAAGAAATGACTTCAAAAGATTAAAACCGCTTAGAGTTTTATTTCTTTCGCGGAATTATACTACTTTAATAATTAATTCCTGTATCTTAGATACAGATTACTAATCTTAACCATCTAAAACATTCCCTTAGCTAAGAAGACCTGGTTATTAGTAGCTGATATATATCTAATATTGTATAGGTAGGGCTTAAGCAATCTACTCTTCTAAGCTCTGTCCTTCTTTGTGTCTAGCCATCAGAATCTTAAGTGATAATAATTATAGTTACTTAAGTGCACCTAAATAGTTTTAAAGAGCTACCTATCGCGAGGACTAACCATCTAACTTACATTTTGCTATTATAGGTAGATTTCAGCGGAAAAGTGCTCTTGCGTAGCTACGGCGAGGAGGGGCAGGCTCTTTGGGGGTGAAATTAGGAGTAGGTATACAACGGCGAGTTCTATGTAGCCATTCAACTTTTATATGGGTGAGCGAACCATGCGAGTCGCTATCTATAGCTGCCCGACTAGGTAGCAGTCTCGGTATCTCCAGAAAGGGATTATATAGAGAAGGTACATAGAGTGGCTTATAGGCGGACTAGCTTATATAATTACCTAGCTTATACGACCTTAACCTGTCAACTTGGGCACGTAGGTTATTAATAAAAGTCTACTAATCAAATCAATAGGATTTGGTGGCCGTGCTTATTGGTGTTTGCGCACAGGCCTTCCCTCTACTAATAGGTCAAGGGATACTAGTGCGTATAAAGACCTCTATAAACTTTGCAACAACTTAAAGAAATTTTTTTTTTTCAAGAGAAGACAAAAGAAAGTAACATTCTAGCCAACCTGGATGGCTTAATAGATACAAAAAGATCAGCCTAGGGTTTGCTAGAAAGCTATATATATAGCTTATAAAAATGCCATTTAGCTCTAGGTAATGGAAACTAGTTAACACTAATAGAGGAGTAAGATAGCAATTAGAGGCTTAAACTAAGCAGGACAGAGAGGATCTAAAACTTGTTTTAGATAAAACCAGCTGGCAACTGCAATAATAGTATAGATTGCCATAATAAGAACGCCTTTAAGCCAGTCTATTTTAGTGTTAATTAGAGTGGATTACCTATATAGAAAGGAAAACTTACTAGATTTACTATCTTAGATAAGATAGTTTACTAGAAGCACAGTAATAAATAAAACAGTAATTAGAAAGGTATTAAATAAAAGCGTTATATAATCCTAGCCTATGGTCTAACTAAGTATAATAATAAAGGGGAGAACTAGAAGGGCGATTTGTATGCTAGATCCAATAGCAACATTAATTACTAGGCTTATTTTATCCTTGCAAGCTACTATGACCGCTATTATATGCTTGGCAGCGTTCCTAACGATTGGGAGTAGGATAAGACTAATAAAAGTAGTGGAGACAGTGCCGCTTGCCGTAATATCACTAATGCTGTTAACTATAAACTTGGAATAGAAGGCGACCAATACGGTAGAGAATCTAAGGGTTATAATTGCACCCTAGATTATTAATTTGGGCACCTTAATCTCGTCGTTTTTCTTTTCTGCGTTTAAATCCTGCTTAACTTAGGAGGATTTACGCTTAGGAGCCCTTTGGCTTGGAGCATTATACATTTTGGTATATAACTTTAATTGAAATATAAGGTAGCAAGCGTATATAATTAGGAGGATAATAGCTGTTCTATAGGAAAGCTCCCGATTAAGTATAGAGCTATTAAGGCTTGTGGCTATATAGGTTAGTATCTATTATAGGTCTAAAGCTGTCATTAAACTTACTTAACAGCGTAGAGTAGAGGGCGGTTAAAATAATTAGACTGCCAACGGACAGAGCTAGAAGACTGGCTGTAGTATTTGCTACTGTTATATTGAAATATTATTCCATCCAGTTAATGCCTCCAAAGAAGAAGCATATGCCAAGGACAAGGAGTAAGTTTGAAAGCATACTACTAATTAAGGAAGTTTTAACAATGGTAATCTAGCCCTTAGTTAGGGCTAAGATAGAGACGATCAATTTAACAGCGTTTCTGCGCTAAATATTAGATAATATTAGGACAAACAAGAAGCGGAGAAACATACCCAAAAGTTGCGTTTAAAAGACCACCCAATATATTACCGGCGCGGAGCGCAATCTCTTTAGTAGCGCAACTAATTATTGCAGCAAGCGGGATAATGGCAATAAAGTTAACAATAAATATGGCAATGCCGTTAACGTGAAGATAATTAACCATAAAGCCGACGGGAACGGCAAGAAGAAGTATATTTATCTATAAGTTAAACAAGACGGCATGAACCTAATCCTTAGTAGGTATCTTACGCTTTAAAGCTGCTTTCTACCTTTCCTTAATTGTTGGCTTAAGATATAAGGGGTTTTGTAGGCCTATACTGGCCTCTTTATTAGGTTGTTTATTGTTAGGCCTTATCTAGGCTGCTTGACAGGCTTTTAAGAATGTTGCTAGATATAAATATGCCATTATAAGCACGGTTTTTAATTGTTCCTAGAAAGAGCATAATGGAAAAGGGCGATTTTGTAGTCTAGAGGGTACCTATACATGGCAAAGACTAAGAAGTCCGATAGTACTTAGGCTAACACCAACGCCTTAAATCTACAATGGTGCGTTTAGCTTTTTTTTTTAGTTGATTTTGTAAGCGAGGATCCAAAGCAAATTCTAGAATAGTTGTTATGGAGGAGAAGAGGATTAATATTAATGACTAGATAGAATAGCTAGTGAAAAAAGGAGAAGATAGAGTAATAGACAAATAATAAGTGAAAAGTAGACTAACTACTTATAGAAATAAGGACGCGGTAGAACGTATAAATAAAGGTATAAGTCTGTGTACCTCTAAGTACTGGCTGCTTAGCGTCTTAAATATAAGTCCTCCCTTAACGCAAGGCAGATTAACAGAAGTCGTTATACCACCTATATAAGGCGGAGCGCTTATAAAGGGCTTAGCTAAAATGCTAATTAAACCACCCTGTAACGCACTAATAGCTCCTTTGCTATAGATAGGGAGTGAATATATAAGATTAACTGGCTAAGATAAGTCTACTGCTTAAGCAGTGTCCTGCTCTGTAAAGGGTGGGCATTAGGAGTAGATTATATAATGCTATTTCTGCTAGGTAAGGCGTTATTAGGGGGTTATTATTGGCTTCTAGTTCTAGTTTATAACTTTATATAAACGCCTCTAAATACTGCACTATTGGGGCTGTCTAAAAGCTAAGTTACCTATTTACCTTGTCTTAACCTTAGGCCAGGCTTATCAGCTATTAAGGCGATAGGAAGTTGCATTGGGTGTATAATAGGGCTTAAGTAAAGCCACGCAACTAGATAGGCATTGCTATGCAAAGCAACACTTAACTAGCTGCCTCTATATCGCCGTCTTAGAATAATTGGAAGAAAGGGGTTAGTGCTAGCCTTTGTCGTTTAATATAACCCTCCTATAGAGGCACAGTAAAGTAGGGTATAGACGGGGAAGAATTATGCTCCTATTATAGCTATATTATAGTGCATTTATAATGCTGTGCTAGTATCCCTAAGTTAGTAAATCGGCTTGACTTTTAAGGCATAGTTAAAGCGGAGCCTACCGTTAGCTCTCCCATTAGCTAAGTGGTAGAGAGAAGTAGGATATAAAAGGCCTCTATATCCTTTAACTAGACTAGCACCAAGCACAGTATCCTTTAAGGAAATTCCTCCTTACTTTCTTGCAAAGATACTCAAACTATCAGCTACCTTATCTCTTTAACAATGAGCGACTTAAGCGACTCAGACGCTATAATAGAGGATACTATATTATATCGGATTAAGGTGCGCTCTAAATATTAAATCCTTTATAGGATACCGCTAACGGAGCTAGGATATACCGCTTGCTTCCAATCCCAAAGGCTCTAATAAGGCCGTTAATACAGTAGGGTGGGTATGCAATAGTTACTTCCCTGTGGTTTTGTCCGTTTGCCAGCTTACTAATATAAGTAGGATATTTAGTTAGCACCAAAACGCAAGAGTGATTTAGAGAACGATAAGGCCAATATAAAAGGAACTATAAGGAAATACCCACCCCGCACTAATAAGATGAAGAAGTCGTCTTAATATAGTCCGCTTAGTAACTCCTTCCTATAAAGCTTATTAATCCCTAGCTTACTCTATTAGGGGCGATAGAGAGACTAGGTAGCTTAGTTAATTAACTTAGCTATAGGCTTAGCTAACTTAAAGGGAAAGTTAGCAGCCTTAAAAAAAGCGACCTCTATATTATGCGTTATCTAGGTAAGGTTAACGATTAAATCGACAGCCTAAGAAGTAACTGGGAAGAAATAGAAGATACTATTAGGCGGTTTCAAAACGAAATCTACACCCTTAAGAGAGGCAGTGATAAAACTTTAGATTATAAAGATAAACGGGTTATAGAGGCTAGAAATAAGACATCTAAGAGGAAAAGGGCACGCTTAGCCTAAGGGTAGAGAAGTCTGCAGAATTAAGAAGGAAATTTATTAGCTTAAATAGTACGCTCTTTAGTTATTGTATTATTTGCTTATTAAAGAAATTTGTATATTAGATTTAAGCTAGAACTAGCCCTGCCCTTTATAGCGAGTGTTTGCCGCATTTATATGCTTAATTTGCAATAAGTTAGTAGATCTAACTAAGCTTGGTCCTTATCACCTCTTCTCCACAACCTCTTTTTCACCGCATTCGCCACCTGCTTGGCCTTATATAACTGCACTACCAAGGCTGATTGTGGGACAACACTTAGAAGTGTATTTGCATATCGCTAGACAAATACTAAGCGCTATAGGATACGTTGGAGAAGGATATATACCTTAGAGCCTAGGTTATAGACAAGCTTTAATACAATTACGATTCAGTTATGCCTAAGAATTTCCGCTCTTTGGCCCTAGCGTTACAAAAACGTAAGAAGTAGTATTTATACTCCTACTACCCTCTAAGATTTAGCATATTTTATCCATATATCCTCTTATAAAGAAAATGGCTTTAGAGCCCTCCTAAGACACTAACATTACTAGCATCCTTTAGGAACCTAGCGACCAAAACATAGTGCCGCCCTTGTTTAAAGTGGTAAAGCAATACAAACTATAAGGTAAATAGACATTGCATTAGCTTGCTTCGTCTACCAGTTTTGTGTGCCGTTAATACAATAAGTAGAAGACGGCGAAGCTTATAGCTATACGCTATAATCAATAGGACGACCTTTACTGCAATGCTTATTACAGTCAGCTTCTCTCGAAGAAGCAATAGGGTTTGCAATGCCCTAGAGCTAACAAGACACATTAAAACCTAACCAACTTAGTAGGGAATTGCTATCGATTTAATCTGATTTTAGGGGGTGTATTATAGGGGATTTTTGTATCTAGTACAAATAAATGGAGATAAACGCTCGTCACCTATACAAAATAGACACTGGCAAGGGTTATATTTTAAAGGGAATAAGTAAGACGTTTCCCTTGCAATATATACCAGTAGAGGGGGAGTCTGTGTGTATTAGATCTAGTTCTAGGAACTAGAATCTGTTTTTGGGAAATAGGTCGATTAACCGCTGTAAAAAGAGGTTAACTGTATCTATATTTGGCATATTAGATTTAGCTCATTTTAGGACTAGTAATCGTTTATTAGTAAAGGATAAGTGGGACAGGGATTTCTTACCCCTACTTTTTATTTAATGTTGGAAATAGGTACTAGACAAGTTATGTTTCTCCCTAGATAAGGGGAACCTTAGGGAACCTAAATGCTTTATAGAGAAGTAGAGTGTATAAGGGGGTAACATCAATGCCTTAGACGTCCCCCCTACTAGTACTGGTTATAAAATAAGCGAGTCCAAAGTGATATAGCGGGGCAAGGTTATTTTGTTTACCATACTAGTAGGGGGGGTATCTGACCTATTTATATTACCCCCTTATAGTTTAACCCAGGGCTAGCCTAGAAAGGTATATTCTATTATAGCACGTAGGCGCAGCTAAGGCCGCTGCGCGCTACTAGGAATACACGGTCCAATAGCCTAGCGGCCGCCACGGACGTTAAATCTCTCTCTCTCTCTCTCTCTCTCGCACCTTGCTTTCTTCCTTACACTTTTCTTTCTAGTTATTTCCTTATTGCAAGGCATGCCTAATATGTACTTAACCTCACTATACTTATCTGCCATTATATAATCCATTATATGCTAGCCTCTTTAATCTCCTCTCCTTGTCTACCTACCCGCCTGCCACGTCGGCTCTCCCGATATAGCTCTTAGCGTGTTTACTTACAATGGCGAATCTCTCCTAATTAGAGATAATTAAAACGAAACCTATTAGAGAAGGACTAAATGACTTTCACAATTTATTTAACTTGGCTTGTTAGGATCTAGACATCTCTAGCTCTTTAGACTCATTACACCAGATAGGTAATAAAGGTAATTGCTAATATACCTATTACAAGTTTCTATCTAACGCTTACAGAACTAAAGAATATTTTACTTAATCTAATACTAGCTCTATAGGGCCTTTACGCTTCTCGTTTATTGCCATCTAATAGTAGCAATAAAAGCCTTCTTGTTAATCTATTAAGACTTAATTTAGCGGTCGGTTCTAATAACTTTGATATTAAGCGGTTCCTACCTCTTCTAAATACAATCCTCCGCATTAAACCTAACAAGGTTATTTGGGAAAAGGTGTACGCTACTATTACAAAGTCCACCCCCCCGCCCTAACCACTGCCACTTTATGTTTAAACACCGTATCTGCGCAATATAAGCAGCTTTACCAACTCGTCTAAATGTAGGGAATACGTGGATTATATTCTAAAGGAGGAGCTAGGCCCTCTTTACGTGGAAATTCCTGGCTTATATAAAGCATTTTTTAGGGGAGTGGAAGGTCTTAAAAAGGCAAGTACTGCCGTTTTTAAGAAATGTAAGGAAGGGGACAATCCACTATACGCTAAGGGCGGCTGGCGTAACTGGCCTAAAAGCGCAAAGTAAGATAATGTCCTAGTGTGGTTTAATAACCTAATTAAATCATTTTTAGGCTTTGCAGAGGAGCATGGGTCCGCCTTAAAGACACGATAAACGCTTATCGCATATACTAAGCAGCCCTTATAAGGGTCTATAGCAAAGCAAAAGCTAGATATTGGTTTTGTGGATAATCTAATAGCTAGTAAAAGCTCTTAATACCATTAGTTGTATATACTTATACTAGGAGAGCTAAAGAGTAATCTAAACACTGATATAGCCTCGCAGGCATGGTTTAATTTGGGAAAATATATAAGAGAAGTCTTCGCCGCTTAGGACACTCGTCGCTTTATCCTAGGCTTTACCCTCTATAGATCTATTATGCGGCTATAGTAGTATAACTAGGTAGGAGGCATTGTATTATTACTATTCAATATTAATAAAGACGGGCTATAATTTACCTTAGCAATGTTGGGATTTCTCTATATAAATGAGGAGCAGCTTAGGTTTAACCCTACCATTCTAATATCGGACGGCAAGCGATATATTAAGGTCATGCGCAACAATTAGACTAAGCGTCTTATCTTTAGCAAACTTATAAAGTGGGGACACTATATTGCCAGTCAAGCAACTACTTGCTAGAAAGCATACTGTAAGGGGGACACCTCTAAGATACCCCTCATCATTAAAGACTCGTGGCAGTACCCGCAGTGTAAGGAAGAAGGCGAACTGCTATATAAGGTAACGAAGAAAGGAGTAGTTAATGTAGCTAGGTACTATTACCATAACACAGTTTATATGGGCGGTAAGGAAGATGATATTTACAATAATATCCGTAAGGGGCTAGATATTACAAGAGCGATAAACTATAAGCTAGAAGACTTAATAATGCCTTTAAGACCAGCTGAAGTAAAAATAAGTATAAGAAAAGGCCGAAGTTCTAGTAGAAAGAGGTCGTCTAGCTACACTAACGCCCCATTACCGCCTAGTAAGCGTATGTGTTTAGGCTCTCTGCCTAAAGGTGGAAGGCGCCCTACAACCCTAAATTGAGTATATTAACGCGTTATCACTAGGGATTATAGAAAGCCTCTTTACAAGGCAAGCTCTTAGGCTGCAATACTTACTGTACTAGAGGGTAGCATTAAAGGATACAAGTCTTTATATACACGGGCCGGTATTATCCAATATAACATTTTAACAGGCAACCTTATAATGAACGAGGAAGACGACAATCCTTCTTGGCTAGTATTCTTAATTAACTTCAATCTTGCGATTAAGGAGCAGTGGGAAGGGCCTTTAGGAGTATAGGGCAAGACTAGTATAAGAGCGTTTATGGCGATTGGAGTGCTCCTAGGTAAGATATACTTAGCTTGGCATAATTTTAAGTCATTCTTTTAAGTGCTATTCTAGATATGCATTTACTATAATGGACCTAATAAGAAAGGCAACGTTGTTAACAGGTTTAATAAGTGGAATTCTGTGGATATGGAAGAGCTAGCTAAGATGAAGAAAGGAGAAGTGGATAACAAAGGGGATTTTCTTAAAACTGCAGGTAATTACTTTTCACCATACTATTAGCCACTAATCCCTTAGGTCAACAGATTACAGAAGGTAGTATTTCTAGGCGGTAGGAGGCAAAAGGAAAAGGATGAAAAACTTCCTTCTTAAATAAAGGAGGTGCTTTAGGAAGCAAGGAAGGATCTAAAGGTACTAGCAGAGTAGATAGAATAATATTTTATTGCTCTTCTACCACACAAGTAAAGTTTTGCGGAGATTTGGGCGGCTAAGGCCAGGCAGTAGCCTTGGTTAAAATGTATGTGAAATAGTATAGGGCGAGTCGCTGGGGCTAAATAAACTTAGGAAAGCAGATAACCCAATCTTCCGCTAAATTATTAGGTCCCTACACCCTACTATCCCATATAGGCTTTATATTTCTATAAAACACGTAATCTACTTCCTAGCCTATTAGAAGCAGCCTTATACCGCCTAAATAGAGGCTGTAGGAGAATGAATCCCTTTCTCTAACTAATCCCCTACTTAAACAAGTCCCCTACTTAAACAAATCCCCTACGGGAGCCAATGCCCATATGTTTCGCCGCCCTATAGGAACTAGTCCCCTACTCTAACAAATCCCCTATAGGATCCAGTCCCCTACTCTAACAAATCCCCTACGCTAACAAATCCCCTACGCTAACGAATCCCCTACTCTAATAAATCCCCTACTTTAACAAATTCCTTACTCTAACAAATCCCCTATAGGTGCTAATACCTATATATTCCGCCGCCCTATAGGAACCAATCCCCTACAGCTTGCATTCCTATACAGCTTTTACTCCCCTATAGGAGCTATTAGCCACATCTACTACTTCCCTACGGGAACCAATCCCCTATAGCTCCTATTCTTATATCTTAAACTAAAATTATTATCTAGTATATAGTAACCGTATTTTCTATTACACTATAAGAACTATACCCTATAGCTCCTACTCCTATACAGCTTTTACTCCCCTATAGAAACTAATAGCGATTTCTTCCACTCCCCTATAGAAACTAATCTCGTATAGCTTTTAGTTCTCTATAAAAACCAATACCTATATCCTCTGTTGCCTTACAGCTTTTGGTTCCCTATGGGAACTAATACCTACCTCTTCTACTCCCCTACGGGAGCCAATGCCCTGTGACCCCTATTCTCCAACTTCTAAATCCATAAGCAATTTGCCTGCACTATAGCCTACTATATAGGCCTTATTATTACAGGAGTAAGCAAGTATATGGGCTTATGCCCCATATGGGAATGAAAGCCATTTACATACTAGTTACCTATAATCGCGGTTTTAGGAGAACAGTAGGCACTTTAGGCCATCTAGTTATATTCGTTAGAGTGCGGGCCTATAACTGGAAATTCAATTTATAACCACCCGACTGTATCTATATCCAAAATCGCAGCCGCCTAGAAGTCTTAAAAAGTGGAAAATACTTAGTAGTAAACGCTTAGGTTACTAGCTTGACCCAAACTACCAAGGTTACAGTTAAACTTATTACCTAGTTGTAGAACTGTATCTAGATACCAAATAGATAATGGTTTGTTTTCCTTATATACTAAGGCAAGGGCTGCTCCTACAGCATTTTTAATCTATAAAATGTGAATAATTTAGCATAAAACTTCTCTGCTAGGGCTTATATATGCCTACCTATCAGCTGTTAAGCTCCCGTTGCGCTAATTCCTAAAGCTCTTTAGAACTAAATTTCGCCCTATTGGTTATAATTGCCTTCCCTAGGAAACTGGCCCAAAGGGTTCGTCTTATATCAATGCCTAATAGAAGGTATCTTATGGCCACACATATTCTGCTTAGCATTGCGTCATTAAAGTCTTTTATATGATTAGTAGTAAGGATCATAATTCCTTTATAGTATTTAAGTTTCTGTAGAAAAATCGTAATTAGGTTATTATCCGCATAACCCAATGATCGTTACTTTATAAATACGTCGGCTTCATCTAATAAAAGTATAGTATCCTAACAGTTGGCCTGCTAGAAAGCGCGAGAAAGCTCGATTTCAACCTACTTTGGTTTAGTGGCTAGGTCTTTACTAGATAACTAAAAGAGTTAGGTAAATAGTAGCAGTTTAAATAAGCAGGGCGTACTATATAAAGCGGCCTTTGTAGCTCTTCTAAAAGTCCTTTGACGGTCAAAGTCTTGCCAACTCTAGTAGGACTACTAATGCTCTGTATTAGTTTTCTTTAAGGATAAAGTAGAACAGAGCTCGTACTATAGTAGCATAATTAGGCCACGTCCTTTGCCTAGCATAAAATTATTAAACTAAGCCTTCTTTGTGTAAGAAGCTATAAGAGCCTAAATAAGCTTCTTCTAGTCCTTTGGAATGGCAAGGTTCTAAAAGGAGAGAGGGTTCCACTTAATATTGCTAATATTGTCAATAGCAAACTCCACTACAGGATATTAAATTAGCTTTGCAGTCTTCTTAGCTCACAAATCTAAGAACTTATACCAGAACTTATTATTAAGACTAAACCCTAATATAGTCGGACTGCAAATAAGCAAGTTATTATTGTTTAACTCCGTAGGCTCCTTGCTATTACTCTTAACTTTATTAAGTTTCTTCTCCGCTGGGTTGTTAAATAGTTTAGCAAAATCAAATATATACATATCGCTGTTTATATGCTTTTGCAGTTCATTAACGCTAGGTTTGGTGTAGTTTGGATTATACTCTTAGAAAAGTACCAGGTCAACTATAATCCGACCATTAATAGATAACTTGGTCGGCTTTCCTTTCTCTATATAAAAGGCTTTGCCTTTATACTATTGGTAGTGCGTCCCTATTAATGAAATACATTTATAACCTCTGTTAGCAAGTTCTTGCTTCTCCTCCTCTATGTTAGGGTGGTATTTAAGGGGAAAGCATCTAAGGCTATATATTGGCTTTAACTCCCAGAATGTCTAAATACTAGCTACAGTCAAAGCCTTACCAAATATTTTGCTATTAAAATCCAAATACTAGCCTTTAACGCGGAAGTATTTATCTCCTTTATTGTCCTTTTTTACTTCGCCTAAGTTAAATCTTATACATCTACGCTTATCAGTGCCATAGCATTTTCTATACACCAATTTATTTGGCTTAAAGAGAGTCTAAAGCAGATTAAATGTAATTTCTCCGCTATCTTGTAGCGATACGAGGCGCTGTTTTGTTGAGGCATATGTATCCCTAATATAGTTTACTAAGAGGTTGAGGTGGGTGCTGTTCTTTAGGGCTCCCTTATAAACTTCTAGCTTAGGGAGGAAGTGGTATAATAGATTCCGCTCAACCTAGTCTTAAATTAGCGGTCAATTTAGGGTATTAAAAAGTCCAATGAATTAGTTTTATACCATAGGTTTGTCTTCCTTAAGGAAAGTTCCCTCTATACCTTATAGAACGGACCTAAGTATGTCCTATAGGCCTTTAGACTTAACGTCAATAAAGTATATTATGCGTTTAGTCTTCTTATCTATTGTTTCGCCGTTAGTAATATAAATCCGATGGCTACCTCTATACTTACTAGTGTGTGTATAAATAACAAATATATACTTGTTATATATATTTACCCCAGAAGGCACTATAGAGGATTTAACTATCTTGTACTTTAAGGTTATATTATCCCAGCTATATACGGCAAATCAGCTAGGGTTATACTTTTGGTTTTGTAGGGGACATACATTTCATTAACTGTTTTATACTCTACCTTCAAAGCTTGGGCTCTTAGTTCTTAAGGTTAGGAACTATCTACAGCTTAAGGTTTAGTAACCTTGGAAGTATCTATAGCGCCAGGTGTTGCTTTTACTGCCTTTAATATATTCTTAAGCAGCTCTGCGAGGTAAATAACAGTAACTAGGTCTAAGGGCGGTATAACTAGGCTAGAAAGAGGCGTTTGCAGACTTCTATAGCTTAGAGTAGTATCTAGAGACATCTTGGGTTGCTTTATAACCTTAGGCTAATTTGACATTATTGCTTTGCAAAGCTTTAGTAACAAAATAGTAATCTAAAGTATAAGGTTTAGAGTAAGGAGCTAAATAGATATTGATATTATTTTCAAACAAGATCCGCCCTCTTTTATACCTATTAATACGGTATAAGCTGTGCTATAGGTGTTTCTGCGCCCCTCTTCTAATAATAGGCTACCTTCCCTAATTAATCCTAGTAGGCTTTAGTTGATATCATCTCCATTGTGGTAAATAAAGCCATGGTGTATGTGCTTATTGGCTTATATATAGGATCTCAGCTCTAACACTAGAGTGAGCTTAAAAAAAAGACATCGCCTAATCTAATTATAGAAGGCATAATTAATGCAAAGCGCCGTTGCAAGGAGATGGGTTTAAGTAGTCGCTTTAACTACTAATGGCCTCCTAACCCGATTTCAGTATTATTTTGGTGGTTTTTTAATGGTTTTCTAATGGTTTTCTAATGGTTTTCCAACAGTTCCTAAATGCTAAAGGTAAGGCGGAGTATAACAGATAATTGTGCATATGCATATATAGTGCAATTACCGCCTCTCTATGCCTCTGGCTGGATCCCTACTAGAAAAGCATTAAATAAGCGGCTGATTTGTCTCCCTAGTACTTACTAGCTTAGCTATCTAAACGCCTCTATGCCTGCAATAGCCCGCTAATAAATTTTTTATAGGTAATTAGTATTTTATTCTTGTTTTCTAGGTTATTTAAAGCCTCTAATTTTAGACCTACGTATACTTTTATATAAACCTCTTCACTCTTTAACATTTTTAGTCTTTTAATTTGTCTGAGTTAAGGTTAAGGATACGGCATATGGTTAATTAAAGATAGTCATACACTTGGCTCTAAAAACACTCCCCTAGCATTTCTAACATCTACAAAATTATATCCCTAGCAATGTGTTCTGTATATAATATATAAAACGATTGCCAGCCTTTATGTGTAAGTTTTTATAGCTTTGTATATTGTAGCTAATCTGGCTTCTAAACGCTAAAATAGAGTGAAATTAGCGACGACTGGAAGAAGGAATTTGAGAGACAATGTGACATTATTTATTTTTATTTTGAAGACTATGGGTTAATAACAGATAATAAAGAAGATAAGGCTTTCCAAAACCTTATTAATTACTGTAACGCTTATAACGATTTGGAGAAAGTTTAATGTTTAAAGGAGATACTACTTAACCTTATTAGGGTGGAGACCTAATAAGAGATATTTATTGAGAAAATATTATAGGAAGGATAGGAGACATTAAGATATAGAATTTAGATATACTGCAGGCCTTAAGAAACTCCTAGATGTGACTTAGTAATGGCGCAGCGGTGCTTAATGGATTATCCCCCCTGTTATAGCTGAATGTGCAATATAACTTTTGTTTGATTTATTTAAAGGGGCATTATTGCCAGGTATGCCGTAACATTATTACTTTAAATGCTTGTTTTCTATAGCCAGAAAACTCTCCTTTAAAGAGCGACTAAAACCTACCCCTTACTAATTTAGGCATTCTATTTTAGTAGGCGGAATGCCTAGGTGCCAAGACTGGCCCCTAACTATTAGTGCTAATAGCGGGCCCTATAATTAATAGAGTAATTATATAAGGGTAAGAGCATTTACTTGACTTAGCTAGGTAAAGTGACTCCTAAGTAAGGCGGGCCAAAATCTTAGCTGCGCAGTTAAAGGTAAAGCCAGTTTTATAAGTAACTGTATCCAGGAAACAGTTTCTTAAGAAAAGCAAAGCAGTTAATCCTCTTTTTTGCTTATATATACATATTTAAATCGCACTCTCCCTTCTAATAGTGCCTAACTAATAGGCAGAGTTTTATGTGCCTAGAGTATAGCTTAGTAACCATGCCTGGTTTAGGTAGGCAACCCTCTATATTATATATGTATAAGCTGATGCCCCACTATGCCGTAATTAGGCGGGCGTAAGGTAATCTTACCAGTTGTTAGGCAGCACTGCTATAATTTTTATAGGTTCTCTACTGATATAATATATATATCCCTTTATAGGATGGTATTGAGGGCTAGTAAATCTAGGCGTAGTTGTAGACGCAGCTATATACTATCTGGCGAATTCGGAGCATATTAGGGCCACTAAAGATTTATAATAAAGTTAGGTAGAAGCCATCCTAGCCGTTAAATAATGCGACTTTTTATATACTTATATATATAGAGCTCTTATTCTTGCACAAGATCTAAACTCTTTAAATATCCTTATCTCCTGCATTTTAGATATTTGGCCATACCTCTAACTCCTGCGCTGTGATATTCCCAGAGGCACTTAATTACTTTTGGCTAACTAGGAAGCGTAGAGCGTATTACCAACTAGGATATAGTGTGTATAATTAAGGCATTAAAGTCTTTAATGGATAGCGAACTTGTAGAAATATGCAAGACTGAGGCAAGTTTCTCTTTGCAGTTTGGCTGGGAATAATTGTGTTATGGACTAATTTTTAAGTAGCTAAATTGCGATAAGTGTCAAATTGAGTCTAGTCCCTCTACTGAAACTATATATCAGACCTCCCTACCTAAAAATACTATGGCTGTTGTCATTAATATCTCTAGTGTTGGTGGCTCTCTTAATATCTATTAGACATTAGATAATAAATAGAGAAATGTTTTTATTAGTATGGTTGGGATAGAAGATAGTAAGAATGGTAATAGATTAGTAATATTGCCATAGGAAGCTAGATGGTACTACCGTTCCCTTAGGGCTATTAAAATTAAATATACTATAAAGAAATAGGCTAATTTTACATTTGTATATAGATACCTTATATAAGACGGTAACGTTAAGCACTAAAGTAGTTGTATATTGCCTTTAAGATAGCTATTGTTATAAATAGGAATGAGTGGTTTTGGTATAGTTCTATTAATTACACTTTACCCCAGATTTAGTTAGACATAATAATGGCTTAAATATCTTATAATATTAGCTGGAAGACCCGCCTAGAAAATAAGTCTAAGGCAAATACTAGTTAGCAGCAAATATTTACCTAATAAGAAACATCTTGTATACTTATCTGCTCGCCTTAAAGCTATTATTCTTTAAATCCTTCCTTAGATTTAGCGACGCCTAATAGAGGTGTAGAATTAGAGGCCTCTAAATACTTAGTGTAAGGTTGCTTGTGTATGTCTGGAGAGCTTAGCTTTGGCGCGGCTAACTAATTCGATTTTATAGGCTATAGTAGTAGAGTATCTGCAGTTTGTTAAAACGCCCACAAGGCAATGACTATTTGGTTTTCCATAGTACTGTATATGCTTAATGGGACTAGTATGGTTAGCTATTGGGTATTATCGCAGCGGGACTTTTTAAACCTTTTGCAGTATATTCCTCCGCCAGCGTTTAGAGAATTGGGGATTTTAAGGCTTTTTTATTTTCCTTAATCTCTAAAGGGAGGCGGAGTCTATTATGCTCTCTTATACTTGTAATGGTTAATTGTCTAAGCCTAACAGCACTAATTATGACTATTTAAGGACTATAGTTATTGTTAATCCTCCTTAGGAAATACTAGTAGCTTTCCTGCCTTTTACCTATTTTTAAGCTAGGAGGCTCTACTAGCTTTATAAGTATATTAAAGGCTTCTTAGATATGTTTACGCTTATAAAGCTTTACACCTTTCTAGAGTTTAATCGTCTTAGCGGTTATAAGGAGTTTAGTTATAGCGCTATTAATTAGTAATAGTTAGTGCTAATTTCGTTGCGATGCCTAAATTAATGCCATAGTGTTAGGTATGTTAAGAAGGAGGCTATCTTAAAAAGATTTTAAGTTGGATGGCGGAGGAGGGATTTAAGTGGAGGATTTAAGTGGAGGATTTAAGTGGAAAATAGTTAGAAAATAGTTAGAAAATGGTTGGAATTCTTTTAGGCTAAGAGGTACATTTTATTGGTCTTTTAGTAGGGCTTACAGTAGTCGTTTTTTGGCGTATCTGTGACGTGGGATAAGCAAAAGGCAGGATATAAAGCAATCTATATAAGCCGCCATGGGAGATAAGCTGGGATGCCGAAGTGTCCTTAATTAGAGCGGCATCAAGACTCTAAAATATAGAAATATAGTATAACGCAACTAGCTAAGTAAGAATATGGCTTGCGTGAGGCGGTAATTAGAGTTTTATTGCCGTATATTATGTGGAGCATATAAAGAATTTAAATCTATTAGACTGGCGATTATAAGATACTCCTGCTAAATGCGCCAAGGATAAGAATGCTGCTAGAAATAGACCTCTAAGCTAAAAAGAGCATCACTATCTGAATGAGGATACCCTAAAGTATCACCGCTGTCCCTTGTGTATGGCAGCTCTGCCCTTTACTTTTATAGAGTGTACCTACAATAATCCAACCTTAGCATGCCGGACGCGTCTTTGGTAAGACTTAAGGGCATCTTTAGAATTTGAAAGCCCGCTTTTATAAACCTAGGTAGGCTTTTAAGCCACCTTGTATTTATGCCCTAACTTAGTTATTCTTTCCCCTAGAATATTATTAATCTCCCATTTATTATACAAGTTTATTTTATTAAATTTGTCTTTTTTAGCCTGGGTATAGCGCTTTACAGCAGGCTCTAGGTTTAAAACATCACTCTGGTTATTAGCAACGCCATTACTATTACCATCCCCCTCATTATAAATATAACTGCTAGCCTTGTTATGCGGTGGTTTAATGCCATAAAAAAGGGTAGGCTCCTAAAGCGAAGGGCTAGTAGGTGGAGTGGATACCGCTTACTAGTTAACTTACAGGTATTAAGAGTTAAGGTTAAGGATAGAAGGGATAGGGGGGCTAGAAGATAAGTCTTTATAATAGGTAGGTGGCCTTTATTACTTTTAGGGATATAGACTATTACTATCCTTACCACCCTTACCACCCCCGCTACTCTCTTTAGCAGGGTTGTTAGAATTATAATTAGTAATATTATTCCGCTTAAGCTAATTAAGCTTCCGCTTCCTTAGTATAAAGAATAATTTGCCTCCTATATTCCCTTTTTTATAATTATCCTCCTCCCTAATAAGTGGATTGTCTATATATCATAGTTATTAGGTTGTAGTGATAATATTTTTAATATCTATAACTTACTAATATTATCCGCATTATTGGCTATTAAGGAGTCTTAGTTAGTCACTATATAGGTCTCTAACTTCTATATAGCCTAGGGGACAGCTGTAATATTAATTCCCTTAGCTAGGCTATTTATTTCATTAACGTCTTCTGCCGTAGGTTTGAGATGGTTATATGTAGATGCGCTAAAGAGATCTTCTAGCTCCTCTAAAGAAGGTAGCTCCTTATCCTTGTCATCCTTATTACTATAGTCATTTCCGTTACCTAATAATTGTTAAGCAAGGCTATTATATAGGGGGGAAGTGTATACTCAACTTATAAGATGCTAGTTAATCGCCAGCTTTATTAGCTTCATTGCTAGTATTACTAGCTCTATTGCCTTTGGCTTTAGGTTCTAAGTCTAGGTCGGCTGTATTATCTTCAATAAATATTAGATTTGCTGCTAGCCGTTAGATATATTTATAGTTGTTAGGAAAAGAAAGAGGGGATAATTACTAAATTACCTTAATTGCTTCCTTTAGCTTCTTAACTATTACTTTCATTCTTATAAATATCTTTATACTTATTAAAAGCTTTAGGATCTGCAGGTGCCTTATTAGGTAGATTGTTTAAAAAAGGCAATGTGGAATAACTTACCTAAGCGTAACTAGCCTAAATATTTTATAGGATTATCTCTTAAAGGGAAGCAAGGTACTCTCCCCTTTTTCATCCTCCTCTTTTTAGGTGTGTTGCTTACATTTGCCTTAGAAGCTATAATCGCATAATATTAAGAAGCCCTCGGTTTTTTAGGGGGTGCAGTATAGAAATTAATATTATTAAGTGAAATTTCTGAATAAAAATGAAGGGGTTAAGAAGATGCTATAGTTACTGCCGCTATTATTATTAGAGTTGTTATTATCTTATACCTTTCTAATAGCTCTAAAGGATGGGTCACGCTGGGCTTTTAAGTCCATACTAGTCCCCTTTTCGCTATTAGCTTATATCCATAGCATCTATACTAAAATAACCCTACTAGCTTAATAGCGAATTAAAACACATAATTTACGCTCTATTGGCAATTACTATTTGCAATGTATAAAGGTTTATATAGGCTTAAACTCTATTATAAGACTAATGCCTATTAGGAAACTGTAATTGAGACCCAACTAACTAAACTGGTATATTTAGCCTCTAATAGGGGCATCACACCAAGCCTCCTTATTAAGGAGGTTAGTAGTAAAGTGCCTCTTCTACCCTTATTCCTTAGAGTTAAGGCTAGTGCTAATATATCTGTTTTCTAACCTAATTATGCTAGTAAACTAGATCTTCTATACTAGATCCTCTGTGAGACTATGGTTCCTAGGGTTAAATAGGTAGGGGGTATGCTGCGATTTTGTTATAAGCATTAAAAGACACTCTAAGTAATAAGGGTATCCTTAAATCTCTCCCTAGGATCCTTAGTTACAGTATAGAGCTTATAGCCGCTTCTTAACCTCCTAAATATACACAAAAGCCTCGCTTTTACCCTTTTCTATAACTAGATATTATAAACAACATAAGGGGGTAGATAGCGTGAGTAGATTAGGCAATTACACCTATATCCATCTCACTGCGCCCTTTTAGCTGATGTAGCCATTATATAAAGTCCGTCTCTATTAGGAGATTAAATGCGCAAATTTTCCTTTAGTATTTGTTAGCTAAGAGTAAGATTATAACACCAACTCCACTAGACGCTAGGCTGTGCTACTAGATAGGCCGTTTACCTCTAGATTCTGCTTTGTAAGTCTTAGGTCCATATAAGGAATATTTCTATATAACCTGTACCTCCTTAGCTAAACAGGGGACTAAATTAGACTAAAGCCCGGCAGCTTCTTTAATTGCAATTTAATCCTCTAATTATTAGGTAAAAGTAAGATCTAAGTCTAGGTAGAGAAGGCGCTAAGGAGGGTAAAGGCTTCTAGCTTTTGGTGGCGCAGCTTTAATTAAGCTAAGTAATTAGTATTAACCTATAGTTGTTTCGCTAAGGACCCACTTTAGTATCTGACTTTGCCTTTATTATAACGCTGTAATGTAACACTGCCTAATATATCCGCAGCTTACAGCAGCTATAACTTATATAATCTATAGCTAGGCGGTTCTTAGCATAGTTCTATAACTATTTATAGCTATGCTAATAGGGATTGAGTTATAAATTCTGTGACTTAAGGTACTTAGGGCTAATAGCATACAGCTTATTTTAGGGAGAGGATGTTTGTATAATTAAGTAGGGTTACTGGCTAAAATATAATAAGATATAAGGTGACTAGGAGCCGTCTAGTAATATAAGGGAGCTTGTAGTGGCGAGGGACCAGGCGCTATTGCTCTGGGAAGGACTCTCCTAGAAAAATAAAGCAGGCAGCATTACTAATGTGGTAATTCCTATAGATCCCATTAATTAGCAGCTGTAGGTGATAGCTCCCTAGAGGTAAAGGAATGACCTAAATGGGAGGGGGGAAAAGCTTTAAATATCATAAATGCCTATACGCGTAAGTGGGACAAGTCTCTTAAGGTTAGGTTATGGAAAGGATAAATAGCTATTATTACTCCAGCGGCAAGAATAGAAAGAGCTGTTTTATCTATTACTATAAAGAGAGCATAAGGGAGGAAGTTAGAGAGCCTAAGAGGCGCTACGCTACTATTAGTCTAAGATACGGAAATTAAGGGAAGTAGTAGGGCTTGTATATGTGCAGACGCTAATAGGGGAGTAAAATGGCTTAGGGGTGGAGCAAGGAAGCTTAGCTAAGGTGATAATATCCAATAAGGGGATGCGTGGCGTTAGGGAGGAAAGAGAAGATAGAGGAGGGAGAGTAAAATGGCAAGTGGAGGACGCTTTTATGTAAAGAGGTTGAAGCACGGGCTAGGATAAAGCGGCGGGCCAGTAAGTGAGGGCGCGTTGCCTGTAAAGAAAACCTCCATTTCCTAATACAGATTTACTCTTATATATATACCTACCATAATATTTATAAACCTATTACTGCTAGGCAAGTTAACTATAAAGTTAATTAAGATATTACGCCATTTTTATATTAGAATTAATAGTAGTTAAAGTACTCCTTACTTCTTTTTAGATGGTAACTGTCTAGGTGCAGACAGTTGGGGCGCTAAGCCTAAAACAGCCTAGTATACGCGAGGTCTTGGCGCCCAAGATAACTTCACTTTTAATTAACTATGTCGACCTTTAACACCCTATTGCTTAATCAATGAGCGAGTATCCAGTAAGCTAGAGCTTTATATTAGCTATATACGTTATATGCTAACTTATATACTAGATTTTCAATCCAACTGCTTTTATAGAGTATCCAACATACCTCCCAGGTAAGTAATTTTTCAAGTTATATAATTTTTATGTATTTTTAGAAAAAAAAGGCCTCTGGAACTATATTTTTAAATTTATAGAGATCTATTTTTTCTTTTCTTGGTTTTATATTATACCGCTTACTAGTTTCTTGGTTATTTTAACATATTAGCTTTAAATTAACGATTTAAAATTTAAAATTTTTTTGGGAAATTTGGTTCTTGGTTTTATATTATACCGCTTACTAATTTCTTGCTTATTCTGACATATTGGCTTTAAATTAACGTTTCGAATTTTTAAAACTTTTTGGGAAATTTGTTTCTTGGTTTTCTACCCTAGCGATTACTTAATTATTGGATTTTCTGATATCCCAGGCTTCCTTTCTTACTAGGAAGAATTATTTAATATGTAGCCTATTGCTTTATTTACTAATATTTTTTCTGAGAATTATTTTAAATTTTGGGTATTAGATCTGTGTCGGTATACTCGCTTTATCAACATGCACAAATATCACTGTATTGCGATACGTATGCGGTGTTGAAGTTGGTAGTTATTGTTGTCTAGAAGTAAGGGGTTGCTTTAAGGTTAGGTTAGCTAGCCTCGCTTTATAGTCTTATGACTACGTTACATAACTAACATTCCGACACTAGAGCAACTTTAAAAAGAAGGCTAATCTATACTTTAAAGTTAAGTTTACTTCTAGACTATTTATAGCGTATACGCAATAGCTTCTACGCTCCTTTTACAGGTCCGTAATTATATAACCCGTATTACGGCTTATATAAATGTCTCTAAACCAAAGCCTGTAAAATACTGTATTACGGAGATACTATGCTAAGGAAGAGAAGAAGAAGAAGAGTTGTTAGGGGTAGCAGGTTAACATATCGCAAGGGCCGCTAAGGCGCTAGTGGTAAGCGAGCTAATAGCGATTTTCTATACCGGGTATGGAAAATCCTGATTGTTACGGACGCTTTAAGTACGATGTTATGACTACTTAGAGAGGAGTCGTAGGAAGCTAGTTGGTTAATATAGGCATAGTCTAGGATAGATCCGGTGGAACTATATAACAAGGAATGGTAACCAAGGTCACGTGGTGTTGAACGTATTAACTATATTAAACGGAAGGGACGTTATATTTAATATAGACAACACGTACCTTACGTACAAGAGAGGATTTCTTAGGAGTACGGTTATGTATTTAAAGGACCTTAGTCCCTACCGTAGATAGTTCTCTCCTTATAGTAAATCTTAGAATATAATTAGAGTTAATCTATTAGGCAACCACTCCACCAGTTATTATTATGTTGTTATTTTGTTTATACCTATATACCTAGCCTAATAACAGAACCCACCGTAGTTCCTGCTATAAGGTTCTGTTACACATTTACTACTAAGGTTACGGTATTTAAATAAGATCGAATAATATGCCACTAAGAGTAGCACCAGTCACAACGGCGTCAACGGCAGCCACAACCTTAGGGCTAGGTAATACCAGTATAGACAAGGGGGATTCTTAAGTGGTTACATGAGGTTAGTTATAGGAAATAGTTAATCACTTATAAGACAATAATAGGATACTTAAAGAACGCATTAATGGAATTAGAGTAGCAAAGATTAAGTTACCCTTAATTAAACAATTCTTAGGAAAGAAGTTAAAGCTTAAGGGATTTCTTACGTAAATGCACTTTAAGGTAGTACAGGAAGGAGTAAAGTTAGCAATATTATTAAACCAAGTAGCCTATATAGGATTGTTCCTAACAGGGAGGGCACTTAAGTAGTTTAAGCCATATCTTACGGAAATATAGGCTAATAGCATAACAACTACTAACTAGGATGTATGGTATATATTTGCTAGTTGGAACGGGTTTGTAGAATAATTAATATAGATATTTAGAGACCTAGAGGCCATAACTATAGTGGAACAAAAGCTTTAGAACTTAGTACAACGCACTTTAGCAATTAAGTATATAACACAGTTTTAAATACTAGCCACGTAGGTTAAGTGGAATAATAGGGCGCTTATAGCATAGTATAAACAGGGACTTAAGGCTAAGGTCTAGGACGCAATTATCCTAATAAAAGATGCGGATACTCTAAGAGAGTTAATAGATTAGTTAATAAAGATTAATAATAAAATCTATTAAAGGGAATAAGCTAAGAGAGGGCAAGACAGAGTTCCACAGTCGTATAAAACGCAGAGTACGCAATAACAGATATAGAGTTAAAAACTATAGAATGGCGCAGAGCTAATAGACCTAAGTGGTACTAAAGAAACCTAAAGGTGGGAAAAAAAACTATAGAAACCTAGAGGTTAAGAATTAAGTAATTAAAAAACCTAAGAGCAGAGGCTAAACTAGGGATCTTAGCAGTAAAAGACGTTTAGGCGGACTCTATAGCAAGAAAGATAGTTTAAAGATAGAGCTTATATAAATTATAGAAAACAAGGTTATTTTGCTAGAGACTATAGAGGTGGTTAGAGTAACTATATAGTAAAGGGAACCAGACTAGTAGACGGCACATATATACAAAGGGATAATAGTACACTATAAGGAACAAAAGAGTGTTCAATTAATAGTTTTACGTATTATTATAACAACGCATGCCGAATTTATAAGGACGCTAAGTATGGCGCAAGTTATTAGCTATAGGAGCTATTGTTATCTAAGTTTAAAGGAACTAATAAACTAGCTTATAGATTGGACATTAAAGACAATAAATTTAATATAGGCGAAGCATTTACTAATAATAAGGCAATAAAGGCAGCTTACTGGGAGTATATAAACCTTAGAGAAGTTAAAATAGAAGTAGAGACTAAGACCATTACAGAATAAGGTTCAGTAACGGGTATTGCAACACCATTAGATACAATTTCCATCGCTTTATAAAATAATAGGAGCAATGTTTAAAAGAAACTAAGTAAGTAGACAACTGCTAGTACTAGCTTATTACTTAATAAAGGCAAAAGGCTATAGGCTTAAGATTTTTATAAAGAGATAAAAGAAGCTTAAGATTCTTAAGACGAGATAAGACACACCTAGGGACCTATAACGGACGAAAACTAATGGAAAAGGGCAGCAACTCAGTTTAGTGACAAATGAATAAGTATAGGATGCAAGTTTAAGAACTACGAGTTCGGAGAATAAATAAGAATGTTAGTAATCCTAGGTAAACACAGTGTTTAGTTTAAATATTAAACAGTTAATACCAGGATTAAAAAGCAAGACGACTATAAAGATCTAGCTGCAAGACGCAAAAAATAAGAAACTATGGATAAGTTCAAAACAAGAATCATTGTATAGCAAGAGTAAAAGCTAGACAAGAGGTTAGCTATGCTAGGTTATATAAGGAATAGAGCACCTATATAAAGAGTTACTAATAGGCTAAGTATAGGGACACCTAGGGCAAAATGGTTAGATAAACTGGAATAAGAAGAGGATCTAGATATTCTAACTAGGTTTAAAGAAAGATATACTAAAGGATGTTATAACGTAGTAATAACAAGGTACTTTCTAATAGATAGACCATATACACTAAACCAGTTATATAGAAAGTGGTATAGGTAACGACATAATAATAAATAGGAAGACTTTTATATATAGCTAGATAAAAAAGTTGTCTAAGACTAACCTATTATAGAAAAACATATAAGTCACATTAAAGGAGCATTAATTATAATGTTAAGGAACCTAGAAGAGGGATCTAGGGACTAGAGAAGTAAGTAATAAATCTTAGTACCCGCAGCAGAAATACCAGTAGTTAGGTTAACTAGGTATAGGTTTAAACTTAAGGATAAAGATAAACCAAGAGTTAACCTAAAATATGCAGCGTATTATACACTATTGTGGATAACTTGTATGGATAACACGTGTAATATATATAGAGCACCTAAAGACAAGAACCGGAAGTACCCAGTAAGAATATATTAGGCACCAGAGGAAAAGCAATTTAGGAATACTAAGTATATACATAGTTAGCACCTAGTAGAAGTACAAGGTTAAGAAGACTTAATACTTTAACTAGAAAGATTCCTTATAGAAGAATGCCTAGACGGATAATAGTAGTGGGAGTACCTAGAGAACACTTATCTATAATATATAGAGGAAAAGAAATAAACTAAGTATTAGCTAAAGTTAGACTAAGTACAGGCAGGATCTAGCAGCCAATAGTTAGGAAAAGAGGAGGCGTATAGGACTAGAGGGAACCAGTATTAGAGCTTTAGACCCTTAAAGGAATTTAAGGACAACACCTAAATTTAAGAGCTAAGTAGCAAGATTAGCAGTTTAAAGTATTAGTAGATAGTAAAGTAACTAGGAACCATATATTACTAAAGATAGTAGAAAGGATAGGGTTACTATACAGATAGAAGAAATACCTATATCCACTTATAATAATTTTAGGAGATTAGATAGCCTATAGAGAAGGCATTATTAATCTTAAAATAGGACGTATTTAGATAACTATTAAAGGGAGACTAGTTAGAATGTCTTTTAATATCCTACTATTAGGACAGGACGAGGCAATACTAGAAATGCCTTAGTTATAGGAGTACAATCTAAAGATCAATTGGGTTATAGATTAAGTTAATATTAAAGATACACAACGGCGCAAAGTGCAACAGTAAACTAAGTTGGTATAGTACCAAGTCGGAGTAATATATAAAGAGACTAAGTAAGGCTTAAGTTATGTACTAAAGAGATACTACAAGTATGGTAAAAAGTTATAGTTACTAGAAAGTGAAAAGCTGTTAGAGTATATAGCTTAGGACTATAAGATAGAGTTAAAAGAGGGAATAAGTCTAAAGTTCTTTCTAATCTATAAGCTTACTGAAGTAGAGTTAGTAGCGCTTAAGGAGTTTATCCAGGAGAACTTATAAAAGGGATATATTAGACCGTTATAGTTATTAGCAGAATATCCAGTACTATTTATCCCAAAGAAAAATGGAAAACTTAGGATGTGTATAGACTACAGATAGTTAAACAGCATTACTAGAAAGGATAGGTATTCTTTACCCTTAATTAGCAAAATCTAAGATAGGATAGGTAATATAAAGATCTTTACAAAAATAGATCTGAGATGGGCGTACTATCAAATTAGGATTAAGGAAGGCGACAAATAAAAGGCAGCCTTTAGGTTAAAGGAAGGACTATATAAGCTATTAGTTATACAGTTTAGGCTTATAAATATACTCGTAACGTTCCAAAAGCAAATTAATAGTGTGTTAGGAGAACACCTAGATAAATTTATTATAGTATACCTTAATAACATTATTATCTACTTAGAGAGTAAGGAAGAATATAGAGAACATATTAAATGGGTCTTAAAGAGACTACAAGAAGAACAAATACCAGTAGTAATTAAGAAATGCGAGTTATTTACCTAGAAGACCAATTTTGTTAAATTTATTATTAAACTAGGCCAACTTAGTATAGATCTAAAGAAGATCGAGGCTATAGTAAATTGGTAGGAACTAGAGAACGTTACACAGTTAAGATCGTTCCTAGGGTTTTGCAATTACTATAGAAGGTTTATAGCGTAATAGTTATAGAATATTAAGCCATTTACGCGGTTAATAAAGAAAGAAGAACCATGGGTATAGGGAAAGGAGTAATAAGAACTATTTAAGAGGATTAAAGAGTTATTTACCTAGGAGCCAGTTCTTAAGATCTATTAACCAGGTCTAGAGACGGTTATAGAAATAGATACATTAGACTTTACACTAGGGGCGTGCTTCCTATAGAAATATTAAGATGGATAGCACCTAGTGGCATACTATAGTCGGAAGATGACACTACTAGAGTTAAACTATAACATCTATAACAAGGAGTTGTTAGGTATAGTTACAGCACTTAAGAAATAGAGAGCATTCTTACAAGATATAGAGAAACTATTTATGGTTAAGATAGACTATAAGAACCTTATAGGATTCCTAATAATAAAGGAACTCAACCAAAGACAGGTTAGATGGGCGGAAATGCTTATAGAATACTATTTTAAAATTCAGCATACTAAGGGTACAGATAATGCACGAGTAGACGCTCTAAGCAGAAAGGCTAAACTATAAAGTAATAAAAAGCTATTAGGAGCTTTGTTGCAAAAGGATCAAAATAGATTAATTAGGTATAATTATCTAAAGATTACAGCAACCAAGGAAAGTTAGATCTATAAATTACTAGAAAGTAATTAGATATAGGATCTAAGAAGCATAAGTAGAGGATCTAGACTTAGAGCAATATAAAAATAGAGAAGCAATATATATACCTAAGTCTATTACAGAAGAATTTGTTAAGGAATTCCACAAGGGAATAATATAAGGACATAACAGAGCTATAGGCTTAGTATTAAGGCTTTAAAAGGAGTACATTATTTAAGGAATCTAAAGACTAGCAAGATAAGTTATAAAGGAATGTCTAGATTGCTAAAGAAACAAACCAATAAGATATAAGCTATACGGAGGGCTATAACCTATTAAGACACTAGGAAGACTATAGAAGGTTATATTATAGGACTTTATTATTAAGTTACCAAAGTTAAGAGATCCTATTATAGGACAAGATTATAACGCGATTTTAGTAATAGTAGATAAACTAACAAAGTAGGGATACTTTATAGCATACACTAAAGAGATATTAGTAGAAGATGTCGCTAGAATCTATATAAAAGAAGTATTTACAAGACATGGAGCACTAGACAAGATTATATCGGATAGAGATCTAAGATTTATAGTAGTATTTTAGGAAGTATTTCTAGTAGAATAAGGAGTTTGCGTAGTAATATCTACAGCGTATTATCCGCAGACGGACGGACAAACAGAAAGACTAAACTAAACACTAGAGTAGTATCTAAGGCATTATATTAATTACGCACAGAATAATTGGGTATTGTTATTACTAGTTATATAGTTTGCATATAATATAACACCATAAGAAGGAATGGGGACATTACCATTTAAGGCAAATTATAGATACAAGCTAAGAATATCGTTATCGCCATGTTAAGCAAAAAAGATAAGTAGCACAGCTAAGTAAAGAATGGAGACGTTAATAAATCTTTATGCAGACCTTAAGGAAACAGCTAAACTAGTACAAGAACGAATGAAAAGGTACTACAATGCTAGGAGATCTAAGGGACCAGATCTTAAGGAGGGGGATAAAGTATAGCTACTATACAAAAATTTTAAGAGTTAACGACCAAGTAAGAAGTTAGACTATATTAGACTAGGACCTTTTAAAGTTAAGCAAAGAATTTTATTAGTTACGTATAAGTTAAACCTACTAGCCAAAATAAAAATCTACCCTATATAATATGTTGCAATGCTAGAGCTAGCATATAGGAATGTTAAGCCACTAGTCTATAAGGCAGATACGTATAGAGGATAAGAGGAAGACAAATAGCAAGTTTTGAAGATTATTAGTTATAAGGATATAGATAACAAAACGTAGTATAAAGTAAAGTGGATAGGCTATAGTAAGACTACCTAGGAACTACTAAGCAACCTAAAAAACGCTATAGGAAAGGTATAGGAGTATTAGAAGAAAGCAGGTCAGGTAATATTAATAAAGAAGGATCGCCAAAGAACGAGTTACCTAAGGGGGACTCAAAAGGAGCAATTGCTAAGCTACTTAGAGTTATTTCCCTTACAGGAGGAAAGCTAATCCTTTTATTACCTAGCTTAGACAAACCCTATTAAACTAATTTCCATTCCTTAGAACGGACCTTCTTACGAACACATTCAAGACGTTAAAGACGAGCATAAGCTAAATATTAAGCTTTAAGGATGCGTGCGGACTCTTCTAAGGTATATTAAACCTTAAGTAGCGTGGAGGCCAGCTTACTATTAAGCTTTACAGCGGTAGATTAAACACGAGACCCTATAATAAGTTACTTAGGGAACACGAAGACTGTTAAGAGTTATAGGATGTGTACACTTAGCATTAAAAACAGAGCGAACATCATAGGACGATTAAACGTTTACTTTGGTACACTTAGAGCAAGAGGAGGGTTGTTAAGATAAAGGACTTGCTAACGCAACACAGACTAACCCCTCTTTCGCATACCTTAAGCAAGGAATCGCCATCACTTCACCAAGCAATAGTATAGAGGAGACTGTACGAAGGCGACGCTTAACCCAGGAAAGAGAAGAAGACGCTTTAGGTATAATAAGTAAAGATATTAACCAGACTGATTAAACGGACATTACACCTCTAGTAGACGACTTAGAGATGTTAGGGATCTTTAAGGACGAAGATAAAGAGGAGGGAGATAGTATTACGGACGCTTTAAGTACGATATTACGACTACTTGGAGAGGAGTCGCAGGAAGCTAGTTGGTTAATATAGGCACAGTCTAGGATGGATCCGGTAGAACTATATAATAAGAAATGGTAACTAAGGTCACGTGGTATTAAACGTATTAACTATATTAAACGGAAGGGACGTTATATTTAATACAGACAATACATACCTTATGTATAAGAGAGGATTTCTTAGGAGTACGATTGTGTATTTAAAGGACCTTAGTCCCTACCGTAGATAGTTCTCTCCTTGTAGTAAATCTCAGAATACAATTGGAGTTAATCTATTAGGCAACCACTCCACCAGTTATTATTATGTTGTTGTTTTGTTTATACCTATATACCCAGCCTAATAACAGAACCCACTGTAGTTCCTACTACAAGGTTCCGTTACACTAATTGGTTAGTTAAATTCAGGGTCCGTACTGTTATAATTAGTTACCTAATGCTAAGCTAAATCTAAGTTCATTTGTTTAACCCATCCTACAACTTATAGGTTAATTTAGTTTGTATTAATAAGCTATTAAAGAGCCGCGCAGGGTTTTCCCTTCGTTATGGTGTTAGTAGGGTTGGCCTCTCTATTAATCCATTTTACCTCTGTAATCTGTCTCCGTTTATAGGCTTGCCGGAGGCACATTACATCAATTATTAGGCGTTTTTCTTGGGTGGTTCTGAGTTGTACTAGATAGTTATATAAGGACTTAGAGTTAGTGCAAAGCACGAGTGGAAGGTTAATTTGTAGGATCTTATCTACTATAGACTTGATCGCAACGCCGATGTTAAAGCCGTGGGCCGTGCCGTAGAGTTCAGAAGCTAGTACGCTCTAAGTAACTCTTTTACACTTAACTGAGCTCCAATGGACGATATTAGCCTTCTTTGTAGCATTAGCTAGTATAAGGATATAGCCGATCTGCGAAGAGAGGTCCTTCTTATTAGTAAATGATGTGTCCATAAATACCAGTAGCTGTAGGGTTTTAATATCTAACTTGATAAACTTAAGACCTCTATTAGCGTTCTTAATTTGCCAGTTTAGACACTTGTTTAACTGTTTTGTGTCTTCCTTATTAGGGTTAATTACCTGGGTGGCAAAGGATAAATTAAATAAGGCTTCTGGCTGGCACACTAAAGCGATATATACACCTCTAGCATGTTGAGTGATGTACTAGTCCTTTGGAGTTAAGGTTCTTATAGCTCCTCTTAATCCTGTACTTGTGGTAAGCTTGGTGCTAATTGTACTAAGGTTTATGCATTGTTGTTTCTAAGTAAGCGTAATACTCCTGTTAGTTAGTAGCTGAATGACTTTACTATTAAACTTAATGGGCGTATTGACGGTAAGTTGTTCCCGTTCCTTAGCCATAAACTTGGCCTTATGCAGCTTGTTTTGCTCTGCGTTTATAAAGGTCTTATCTGCTAGGAATAGAGTATTATCGGTTTGTAGGCCTATAATACCAAAGGGTTTGTTACTCTGTAGGAGGTAGGGGTTGTATGTAGACTGGTTTATATGCAACTGCTAGATGTAATATAAGTGATATATCTTAAACCAGTAGTTACCGGCTTCCGGTACTCTGTGGAGTGGTTTTATAACCTTTAGAACAGAGGCCTTGTTAATCCTAAGTTGCTTAATCAGCTTATGCGGAGGTTGTACGTAGAACTCTCGATTTAGTGTGGTAGTTAATTGTACATAGGCCTGTAAAATATCTCGGAGGTAAAGTCGTGCCTATAGAAGCTTTATAGCGGCGATATAGAGAATTAGTCATTAGCTGACTTATTAAATGGTTAGTAATTAGGTAAGAACCAGTTCCTTTTCTAAGTTGTTATAAGCTTATATAACTAGTTGGGATTTCTTAAAGGCTTTGTTGGTTCCCTTGTTCTTAATCTCGTTAATAAATCGCGAGTTAAAGAGTTGTATGCCTTATAGTATATCCGTGAGTCTTATGATCTTAAAAACTCTCTTCTTAAGTAAACTAGTAAGCTCCTTCTATTAGAAGGCGCTGAATTAGGTACTAAATTGACTGTTATCCTGTAGGTAGATAGTAATATTAGTTATAGCCATAAGTAAAGGGTATTTGCGAGGGCGTTCTCTACCTCGTTTTAGGGGTTGTTGCTGAGCTTTAGTAGGTCTCTCTAAGACAGTCTTAGAAAGGGCTGACCTAAGTGGAGGTTTAGGTGGTGATTCTAGTTTGATAATTTGCTCCTACAATTTAGTTGCTTAAAGGTAGGGTTTTACGACCGTAAATTGGAAGGCTGTAGGTCCGCTAGACAGCTTAATGGTGCATATTTCACCCTTGATGGTAAGTAAGGTAAATAGCCTGTCCTAATGGCCGCTTTAGCTAGTGTTTTCTTCTCTCTAGACCAAAATGGGTGAGTTTAGTGGGAGATTATGAATCGCATTAGCATTGGGTCCGTTTCGCATATTCAGCGTATTAGCGATCTGTTGTTTAGCTCGTAGCTTCTATATCTCTGCTATAGCCTTTTTGATTGCGGTAGCGCGTTGTATAACGGTGGGGGATGGTATATTAGATTCGACTATTTAGGGGTAGGCTCTAAAGACTAGAAGTGTAGGAACTAGTCCTTTAGGGCTAGCTAAATTGTTAATTACTTTGAACGCTATTTAGAGTCCCATCTCCTTATTAATGTTGGGGATTTTAGTTATAATAATCTAGTAGGCTTGCTGTAATGGATTATAGTAGCGCTCTACTATTCTAATAGAGTTATGTGCTTTGACTAGTACTCCCTTTATACTAATTCCCATAATAGTGGCGTATTGCTTAAATTCCTTACTAATAAAGTTCTTTTTAGTGTCGTGGGTAATTAGGTCTGGTGGCCCTAGGTAGGTATTAATCTAGCACATCCATAGAACGTCCTATATATATTTGGCGCTAATGTCTTATAGCTATCTACCGGCTTAGAATCGCGTTCCTTTATTAATAATGTGTAGGAGGGGTAATCCGCTAATATATATAATGTTAATGATAATATTATAGTTAAAATTAATGTTGTCTTATAGGGTGAAGCAGAATCTGCCTAGTGATTTACTAAACTTCTAATAGTGGTGGTAGAACTTGGTTAGTTGCTTAATGGCCATTCTATTAGTTTTATGGCCAGTATAGTAGAGTAGCTTTTGCAATTTCTTAACTAAGGGATATCTAAATTGGCAATATAGGCGCCGTAGCTCTATATCTGTTAAGTAGCAGGGGTTTGCGTTAAAGGATTTAGATAAATATAACTGTAGTAATAAGCTCTATAGGAGAAATGGGTGGCCAAACCGTTGCACTACTGGCACTTTTTTAGTGTGAGTGATAATAACGTTTCTAAGGTTGTTGTAGTAGATTTGGAGTCTGTCTATATCCGCTAAATAGAGCAAGAAGGGGGTATCTGTATGGACAATATGAAACTGTATCTTGCCTATAGGGGTAATAATATCTGTAGTTCTAATGGAGGTAGCAATTCTAATGCCGAACTACATGTTAACTTGTCCTTTGGTTAAGGTATTAAGTCTTATAGATTAGTCCGTGTTCTGTAGTGCCTAGAATTGTCCGTAACCGGCCGTAGACTTCTTTAACGTACTGGTATTAATTATAATTCCTATAAATACCGTGGAAGTATAGCGTGAAACGGCGGTTGTTGTATTATAGTTAAACGGGTTAGTTTCCGTAGTAGGTTCCGTAGAGGTTGTAGTAAGTAAGTAAGTGCAAGCCTTGTTGGCTAGTTCTACGCTTATAGAGGTTGCTTTGTTTGTAGTAAGAGTCTTAAATAATATAAGGTAGTAGCCGTTAGGGTCTTCTAGTTCTTCCTTGCTGTTATTGTTATTAGTGTTTTTGTTAGCATCTGTGTCTAGCATAAGAGCTTTAAAAGTCGTATTGCACTTATTGTCGTCGTCTCCTTTATAGTAGATAGTGTATTGTCTAAAGCGTTCTTTAAAGTTACCGTTATAGCCCTTGCTATTATTAAAATGTCTTTTATACTTATTTCTAGAACGGTTCCGCTCCTCCTCTGTGTGTTTCTATAAGCGGCAGCTCTCCTTTTAGTAAACATAGCACTTGGTCTTTAGGGACCTGATAGTGTTTTGTCTATAGGAGCGGGTTCGGTTACAGTTGTTACGGATGTTACGGCGGTATATGCAATCCGTAAAGTAGGCTCCTTAAGACGGTCTTATTAAGGCCTAGGAAGGGTGTTCCTTCTCCTATATAACTATAGAAGATTGCAGCTTGCTAATTAACTGGGAGAGGTCTTTAGAAGGGTTGGAAATGGCGATACAGCATGCTAGTACTCCTTGGCAAGCGGTGACTAGCTTATTTATAAGGAAGAGGTCTGTATGAAATTCTAGGTGTAATCTATGGCGATGTTTTAAGAGCTTATTAAGGAGTAGTTGGAAACTCTAATAGATTTGCTTATTAGGGTTCTTATTAATAATTCCTTGGAAGTCGGTAGCGTTCTATTTAGTAAGGTTTCTCTAATAGTACTCTAGTTCTTTAAAGAAGTGACGTATATGGTTGCATGCCTTAGTGAATAATCTAGTTAAAAGGCTGCTATTATAGTAGTGATCCTAAGCAAGTCCCTTTAGTATAGTTGGGAATGCAGTTATATAGCCTTTAGGAGGTAGACCAGCTCTCTTATAGATATTATAGAAGATAGTTAACTTAAAGTTAAAGCTATTACTCACTTTATTGTACTTCTGGTCGTCTGTATAGATCTTGGCGATAGTAGCTGCCTCTTTGCTGTATATAGGCAGGTGCATAGTAGGGTCGGTATTAGCAGTACTAGGGTGAAGGTACTGGGCAGGAGGAGCACTAGGTAGGGTAGGAGCGGTTGCTAGAGGGAGGGTAGAGGCAGTTGCCGTAGGCAATAATTGCTGGTTCTGCGTCTGTAGGAGTTAAGTGAGGAGGGTAAGTAGTTAATCCTGGGTAGAGGTAGGTGCAGCTTGCTATTGGGTGGCGGTTGGTGCAGTTTGCTGGGGTATAGATGCAACAGCTAGTTGGGGTGTTGTAGGGGTAGGTATTTGCGTTCTAGGTGTTGTAGCTGTAGCTATAGGCTAAATTGCAGGCGTTGGAGGTAGTGGAGGTAGTTAATGGTTTACAGGCGTCGGTACTGTGTGGGAAGGTAGTGGGCTGTGGGGGGGGGGGGGGGGTTGTAGGAAAAAAAGAGGCTATAACTAACGGGGTTATAGCTTGATTTGATATTAGAGCTGTTTATATTAAGTTAAGTTGTTCTTGTAGTGCCACTGTAATTATAGGGCTGACTTCCTTGAGAGCTTCTGTAATTTCCTTATCTGTCTATTTGTGAGGTTCCTCTTCTATAAGGACATTATATAGAACCTTATAAAGTGGGTATCTATTGCTGTGTGTGGCGATATATACTCCTCTTTAGAGTAGGTAAGTATAGAGCTTTGCTCTAGTAACAGAGCGTATCTTTCTAAAGTCCTTAATGGTAAAGCCTTCAAATTCTTCTTGAAATAGCGACTGTAGTGTATGATCTGTAAAGTTCTTATATATATACTTATAGATTTTTGTTTCTATATATTCTTCTAGGTCTTTCTCTAAGGCAGTTGCTATATTAATCCCGTAACTATGTCTAGCGATTCTCTCCTTCCATTTAGGATCCATCTTATTGTGTAAAGCAGTGTACTAGTCCTTGTGTATATTTAGTTTAAGGTTAAGGTTAAGGTTAAGGTTAAGGTTAAGGTTGTTAAGGTAAGGGTGTTGAGGTAAAGGTGTTAAGGTAAAGGTGTTTTAGGTATATACGTCCTTTATAGCCGTTGGGCCTGTAAAGTTCTTAGCAAGATTACTATTCTCTCAGCGATCTGTTGTATTGGCTGTAAGGCTAGTATAAATTCTCTTAAGCTTAAGGGAGGTCGCAATCTTCTTTAAGTAAAGATATAATTCTCTAGGCGATCTAACGCGTTAGCAGTTAAGCTAATACGTGGTCTCAAGCTTTAAGGGTAATATAGCTTTCTCCTTTAACTGGAATAGACAAGGCTAGGCGATCCGTATACTATTTCTAGTACGGTTCTTAAGCTCTAGCTTATTGCGTATTTCCTAATCTATATGTCTACTGATTAGTGTTGGTATACTTGCTTTATTAACGTGCATAAATATCACTGTATTGCGATACATATGCGGTGTTAAAGTTGGTAGTTATTGTTGTCTAGAAGTAAGGGGTTGCTCCAAGGTTAGGTTAGCTAGCCTCGCTTCGTGGTCTCGTAACCACGTCACATAACTAACATTCCGACAATCTGTTAGTGCTGCTACAATTGCTGCTGCCGAAAAGGCAGTATATAAAAAAAGATGGTTATCAGGAAAGCCCTTAAAGGTATGTTTTTTTCTTGGTGGCTCTAAGAATATGCTAATTCTATCTAGGAGCAATAAGACAAAGATCTTAAGGAGAAGTTAAGGTGAGAAATATTGCATTTTTTCTCAGTTTTTTTAACATTTTAGGGCTGGCTTCTGGGGGCACAAGGACGCAGATCCTAGATGCTATACCTACCGCATCCAAAATGCAGTAAGTTTTTCTCTATTTTTTAGACAAAAAATAACTAATTTAACATTTTTTAGCGTATGCCTGAAAAGGCAATTAATGGTACTAAGGAATGTAATACACTTCCTTGTGGCTGTAACTACGAAGTATATTATTAAAAATTCCGATAATAGTAATATAATTTCTTACTTTACCTAGGAATCCATTCTGGAGCTCTGGTGCGCGAAGAAAGGGCTTTAGGAGGTGAGAAATCTAGTTTATTTCTTGTATATTTTGATAAAACTAACTATTTTTAGGGAAATTCCGACCTTAATAAAAATGAGAGAATGCCTAAGGCCTTTAGTAGACATAGATCTTGCCTTCTTTCCTTTTTTAAGATTTTTTTTGGTACTTTTTTAGTTAATAAGGTATTTAATTCTCATTTTTTTTAATATTTTTTATTTTTCAAGTAAAATTAACTAACTTCTCAGATTTTTTAATAAGATGCTTAATATTAACGGTGCACGCATTGCTGCCTTAAAGAAGGGTTTAAAAATTAAGTCCAAGGGTGGTCTTTAACTGGGTACGTGAAATAGCTTATTTTTCTCGGAATTTACTAATAAATCTTGCTAGCTCCTTATGAACTTCCAGAAGATTCTGATTCCGATTAGTGGCTAGATATTTTTGGTTTTACCAAGAATATAGGGTTTTTTTGTTATTTTGCTTAATTATATGTTACCTTAGTTTATTTAAGGAGAACGTCTTAGATTTTCTAAGATTTTTAGAGGATTTTCCTATATGATCTCCAAAATAGAGTTTCTTTCTTTGGTGTTGGAGGTTATTAAGAATTTTGATACCCCCTTTTATTTTCTCAGATATTCCAATAAACCTCTCTGGTTTATGGCACTTATATAGGATTATAGTGCCTAAGTAGTCTCTTAAAATTCAGAGAATTACTTAATAAAAAGTCTTAAATTTCT